>Ga0105048_10000049_pt1 | contig 148613 bp, 105 predicted proteins | sample MAT05_FD_78382 | JGI IMG/M metagenome (GOLD analysis project Ga0105048, IMG submission 78382) | Freshwater microbial communities from Lake Fryxell liftoff mats and glacier meltwater in Antarctica - MAT-05 | ecosystem: Environmental > Aquatic > Freshwater > Ice > Liftoff microbial mat | place...
ATGGATGCATACTTACCAGTCTTGGTGATTTTAAAGGGGGAAGTGTTCAGTTTCTTGCAAGTGCATCAGCATAAGCATTTACACTATCCAATATTAGTACAAAATGTCCATATAAAGCGCGAAATTTTACATAGTTAAGATTCAGAATAGTAAGATATTTGGATGAGTCAAGTAATAAATAGTAATAGTTGGTAGGGCAGATTCAAGCTGGACAGTTGTGAATTTCTGCATTAAATGGGGCTGTCATAACTTAGGTTTTTGACAGCCTTTTTTAAACTTGCAATAAGCGAATTATTTAAACTTTTTATGATAATATATCGGAGAAACACCAAAGCGTTTTTTAAAGCAGCGACTAAAGTACAGCGGATCAATAAATCCCACATTATACCCAACTTCAGATACATTCATGTCATTTTCTTGAAGAAGTTTTGCAGCCTTCTCGAGTCTGTAGTTTCTGATAAACTCATTAGTTGACTGATTTACCAGGGATTTCAATTTGCGATAAACCTGCATCTGATTCATTTTTAAAGCATCGCAAAAAACATCAACATCAAGATCTGGATCCGATATATAATTTTCAATTATCTCAAACGCTTTTTTCAGAAAACTTTCATCACTTTTATTGAGTTTAAATTCAGGAGGTGCCTGGTCAATTTTTCCGGTGGAGAAAAATTCGCGCATGCGCCGTCTGGATTCAATTAGATTTTTAATTCTCGTTTTCAGCAGGGACAAACTGAATGGTTTTCCAACATAATCATCTGCGCCTAATTCAAGACCTTCAATTGCATTCTCAATCTTTGTTTTCGCAGTTAACATTATGATCGAAATGTGGCTAGTTTTCACTTCTGCTTTTAACTTTTTGCATAATTCAAGTCCATCCATCTTGGGCATCATCACATCAGTAATAATGAGGTCTGGCATAATTTTTAATGCTATTTCGAATGCTTCCACACCGTTTGAAGCTTCCGCAACATTAAATTCCCGAGATAATCCCTCTTTAATAAAGTTTCTGGCATCTGAATTATCCTCAACAATCAAAATCAGGTGCTTATGTTTATGATTCCCATCCTTTGGGGCAAAATTTATTTCAGGGATAATCACTTTGCTGTCCTCTTCGAATACTGGCAAATTACTATATTCATCTGCGGGAGGCAGAATATCAACATTGGTAAGGATTTGATTTTTTTCCAAATGCGAGTTACCCAATGGCAAGAGAACTGTAAACTTTGTACCCTTATCCTTTTCACTAACAACTGAAATGGATCCCTTATGCAATTCAATAAGAGATTTTGCATAGGCAAGTCCTATTCCAGTGCTAGTTTCCTTGAGTATGAAAGGCGTATGATGATCAGATCCCTGATAATTCTCATTAAATATTTTTACAAGCTCTTCGTTTTCAATTCCAATTCCATTATCTTCAATTGAGATGCTCACAAATTCCTTTTTCACTTCTTTAATTTTGGAAGGGTTTCGAATTGTGCTTAAAAAAGTCCCCTGTGCATCTAATGATTGCTTAATCTTGTTAATTATTACTGTCACTTTACCATTTTCAGGAGTATACTTAAAGGCATTTGACAATAAATTGTAGAGAATTTTCTCGAATTTATCCTTATCAACCCAAACCATACATGACTTAGCGCTTGATATAATCTCAAATGTTATGCTATATTTTTTCGCAAAATCTTCAAAAGCATTTCTAATTTCATATATATCCTTTACAATATCGGTCTGTCTTGTCAGAAGTTCTCTCTTATCCGACTCTATATTGCGAAATTCAAGAAGTTGATTAATAAGCCTGTAAAGCCTGTTAGCATTACGTTGTATTATTGCAAGGTGTTTTTTACTTTCTGTGGAAATTGATTCATCTTTTAAAAGTTCATCTGTGGGAGATAAAATAAGAGTTAAAGGAGTTTTAAATTCGTGGGAGATATTGGTAAAAAACCTCAATTTTAAATCGTTCAGCTCTATAGCCTTTTCTTTTTCAACTTTTTCAAGCAGAAGTGAATGTTTCAATTTTGCTTGTGATAATGAATATTTTCTTAACAGTAATAATATTCCATTAATTAAGAACACATAAAATATCAAGGCCCATATTGTTTTCCACCAAGGGGGAAGGATTGTTATTTTTAATATCCTGGGATTATCATTCCATACGCCATGATTATTAGCTGCTTTCACTTTCAGAAAATAATCTCCCTGATTTAAATTTGTATAGGTTACCGAATGCTTATTTCCAATATTATTCCATCCTTTATCAAATCCTTCAAGCATATATGAAAACTGATTATTAGACGAATTGATATAATTTAATGCGGAAAATTCAATTGTGAAGACAGAAGCCTGAGCATAGGTTAGAATGAGTTCCTTTGACTGGTTCAATTCAACTTTAAGAGGAGATCCTGGATCTCCAATTTTAGGTATTGAATTTGAAAGCAAAAGTCTGTTGAAGAAAATCTCCGGCTTATAAGGATTATCAGTAACCTCATCTGGTGAAAACATGGTTAGGCCATTTGTTCCACCGAAAAACATTTCTCCTCCCGCTTCATATTCAAAAAATGATCCTTCAGTAAACTGATTTCCCTGAATACCATCATCTTTAAAATAATTTCGAAAGGAAACTGTCTCGCTATTAACAGAAAGTGTTAAACAAGATAACCCGTTTGTTGTACTTATCCAAAGCCTGCCCTGTTTATCTTCCAGAATGCCATATATAATATTACTTGGCAATCCACTTTTTTCACTGTATACCTGAAAAACTCCATTTTCTCTGTCAATCATCCGGTTTAAACCGGTAGTGGTTCCGACCCACAAAATCCCTCTCGAATCTTCAAAAATCACCTGAACATAATTTCCACTTAAACTCTTCTTATTTGCAACAATATGTCTGTAATTTTTAAGAGAGTTATCTATTCGATTAAATATTTTTAGCCCATCATTATTCCCGATCCAAAAGGTTCCGTCCTTAGTTTCAAGAATTGTTTTTACAAAAGCATCTGCTTCACTAAATTGTTTTCCGGTAAGATACCTTTCAAAACTGTTTTTTTCTTTATTATAAAGATTAAGCCCCCCTCCCCAGGTACAAAACCAAATCTGTTTTTTACTATCCTTGTATATATTCCAAACAAAGTCTCCCCCTAATGAATGCTCATCCTGAGAATTATTCTTAAAATTTATAAATGACTTATTCAATGGATTATACAAACTAGCGCCACCTAATGTACCAATCCATATCCTGTCTTCGCTTTCCCGAAGAATAGAATTGACATTATTATTGATCAGGCTATTTTTATTATTTGGATCATGCTTAAAATGATTTACAATCTTCCCATCCTTGTAAACATCAAGTCCCATAAGGATATACCCAATCCATAATTCATTGGGGTTTTCTTTAAATATACATCGAACCTCATTTGACATTGATGCCTGCGACTTGTTTGTAGTATTGCGAATTAATTTAAACTGATTCTGATAGGTACTATAAAAACTCACTCCTCGCTTAGTAGGAATCCAAAGGCTATGCTGCTTGTCTTCAAAAACAGAAAACACATATCTTCCACTTAAACTGTATTCATTTTGATCGTCATGTACGAACCTTAAGAAACTATTATTCTTATCCTCGAATAAATTGAGTCCTTCATAGGTTCCGATCCAAATATTTCCTTGATTGTCTTCAAAAATTCGCAAAACATCATTATCCAATAAGGTTCTTGAATTATCAGGCTCGTTTATAAAATGTTTGCATTGAAGTTTATTAATGTCATCAATTCTGAAAAGTCCTCCCCTTGAAACCCCAACCCATAACCGGCCCTTTTTATCAACTAAAACATCATCAATCCAAAAGTCAGATAGATTATTAATCTTGCTATTGTTAAGTTGAATTCTCTCAGATATTTGGGTTTTTGGATCAAATAACCCCAAACCCTTATTTGTTCCAACCCAGAGTTTCCCATTTCCTGCATCACAAACTTGTTCAACATTTTCACCGGGCAAGATATTGTCCGATTCGGAACTTTTAATAAACTGTGTGAATTTATCCGAAGATTTATCCATCAAATTCAAACCAGATTCGGTACATATCCAAAAATTCCCTACTGAATCCAGGTAAAAGGAGTTAATATTATCGCTTGACAAAGAATATTTATCCGAAGGAATGTTTTTAAAAACTTTAAATGAGTTTAAATCAGGGTCATATAAATTTAATCCCTGCTCTGTCCCAATCCAGAGTTGCCCCTTTAAATCCTCCAGAATTGCTTTAACGGTATTATTGCTAATGCTTGAAGGGTCGTCCACATCATTCTTGTAGGGTGCAAAACTAGTTCCATCATAGCGAACTAGCCCATTTACAGTTCCAATCCAGATCAACCCTCTCTTATCCTGATATATTACCCTATTCTCATTTTCTATCAGTCCATTTCTCGCATCATAATTCATAAACCTTATCGAGACATCCTGATTGAAGCTCGGAAATATATTAACTATTAAAATGAAAAATATGATAGTAATGAGTCGCATAAAATGATCAAATAATAGTCAAAAAAAATAACAATTTGTTGACAAGCCATTTAAGAAAAGAAATGTTACATGGTAGTTTTTTGGCCCAGTTGATTATTTCTATTGAAAAGATAAACAGTATAAAAATATCCGTTAAAATAAACATTTATTTCCTAATACCAAATCTTTATAAGATGGACATCCTATAAAAAATCTTATATATTTTTCATTCAAAAAGTATGGATTTATATTAGTACAAACATGCCTGAATCCGTAAATAAAAACATGTATGCTAAAAACTTAATCATGGATATTTTCAACATACTTAAATGGGATGTTGATGCAAATAACAGAATTCCCCAAATTCTTGTTGACAATACAACCTGTTTTCAAAAGATAGATGGGTTTGGAGCTTCATTTAATGAAGCTGGAATGATTTGTTTGAATTTAAAATAGAAACCTGTATGGATTTTGCCACCGACTGGATGTATTTTAGCCTAAAGAAAGGTGAAAGAGCCATTAAGCCGGAATTTATGTCCGCTTTAAGCCGTTATTATATTTAATTTTTAGGGTAAACAAAAAGCAACATAGCTATTGCCTGGTCCCGCACCTAGTTTTACTCCACCGCAGGCAATAACGAAAAACTGTTTCCCGTTTACTTCATAAGTACTTGGTGTTGCAAAACCAGCAGCCGGTAAAAAAGTTTCCCAAATCAATCGCCCTGTCCGCTTATTATAGACTTTAAATTTTTTGTCTTTTGTTCCTGCGATAACCAGAATTCCTCCGGCAGTAACAACTGGCCCCCCATAACTTTCAGATCCTGTTCCGAGTATTCCCTGCTCCGTTAATTCTGGATATTCTCCAAAAGGAATTTTCCAAACATATTCACCCGTATTTAGATTAATAGCATTAAGGGTTCCCCATGGCGGACTTATGGCCGGAAGTCCTTTACTATCTAGAAATTTAGAAAACTGACTTATTTTATATGGAACATTTGTCCGATTTGATAAATTGTTTAAGCCTGGTTCTTTAGTAGGTTTGGATTCTGCTATTTCCTTCTCCTTCCCGAATAAAAATGCTACAACTGCCTTTTTTTTCTCAGGAGAAAGCATTGTGAAAGCAGGCATCATTGCTTTTCCTCCGGATATTATGTCAAGTGCATAACTTTCCGTCCTTCTTTTTTGAATGTCAACAAGAGAAGCTATGTTCATCCGAGGGTTACCATTCCTCTCAGGGCCATGACATGCTATGCAATAATTAGAGTAAACGCTCTTTCCTGAAATGAGGCTTCCTGTTTCACTTTCTGTTTCTCCCAAAGCAAGTAACCATGCCATTTCATTACTGTTTACATATAGAATTCCATCGGGATCTGCTGCCGCACCGCCCCATTCTGCACCGCCATCCAATCCCGGAAACACAATTGTTCCCTGAAAGCCAAGCGGCGTAAAAGGACCTGCATACCTGCTTTTTCTAAAAATATCTATTAACTCATCTCTATTTTCGGCATATGGACTTATATCTGATTCTGTGAGTCCTTGCCTGGTAAAGGATACAGGTTTAACAGGAAAGGGTTGAGTTGGCCATGATTGTTCCCCTGGCACAATAGAGGCAGGCATTTCTCTTTCTTCAATCGGGAAAAGTGGTTCACCGGTAACACGATCGAAAATGAAAACTTGACCATGCTTTGTAACCTGAGCGACAGCATCAATCTTCCTTCCATTTTTAGAAATTGTAATCAAATTTGGAGGTGCAGGCGGATCCCTGTCGAGAATATCATGATGCACAAGCTGATAATGCCACAACCATCGACCTGAGCCTGCATCAAGAGCCAGCAGGCAATTTGCAAAAAGATTACTACCTATCCTGTTGCCTCCATAATAGTCAAATGCCGCCGAACCTACCGGCACATAAACAATTCCAAGTTTACGATCAATAGCCATTCCTGCCCAGTTATTTGCTCCACCTACATCCGTATTTTTATATGCTTCTTTTGGCCAGGTATCATATCCAAATTGAAAAGACATGGGGATAGTATAAAAAACCCATACTAATTCACCTGTTCTTGTATCAAATGCCTGTATATTTCCAATTGCTGCATCTGCACCTTCTGAGACACGCAGAGGCATTATTATTAAATTTTTATAAATAGTCCCCGGAGTTGTTGAAACAACAAATTTGTTTGCTGCTGATTCTCCTAATCCCTTTTTCAAACTAGTCCTGCCATGTTCTCCGAACGAATCAATAGCTATGCCGGTTAATGCATCCAAAGCATAAAGCCATGGACCTTTGGTATAAAAAATGCGTTTATCCTTACCTGCTTGCCAGTATGTGAGTCCGCGGCTCATGTTATATCTTACAAATTTTGCAGTATCACTTGCTATCCAAATTTCTTTGCCGGTTGCAGCATCCAGTGCAAATGGAAATGTTTTGGGGGTCATTCCATAAAGTATTCCATTTATTATAAGGGGATTACATTGCATTTCCCCGGAATCCAAAGTATTATACTCCCATGCAACTTTTAACTGGCTAACATTAGAAGTATCAATTTGATTAAGTGATGAATAATGATTCCTGTTTGGACCGCCAAGGTATTCATTCCAATCCTTTCCAGCAGATTGATCCCTATTGTAAAATGTTTTGCATGAACTTAATAAAACACACAATAGAATTAATGATGAAATCTGGTTTCTATGAATCATTTACTTGCAGTTTACTAATGGTTTAATATTAATAAAAATCCATCTATTCTTATAATCCCAAATTCAATTAAAATCTTTTAATCCATACAATAGTATTTGCTTCTGTCTGGCTTGCATCCGAGTAAGGTACAAGAATAATTTCATTCACTTTCCCATCCTTATCCTGACCTTTAAAAGAATATGCTTGTTTGCCGATCCATTTTTTAGGCAAACTTTTTACTTCATTTGTTAAAGTAATTTCAACTGAATTTACTGAAGAAATTTCGATGGAATCTATACTAGATGAATTCAAGGATTGGTCCAATGCGAGTACCTGAGGACCTCTTTTAAATGCAATTCTATCAGGATAACTTTTCCCTCCTGGCATAACTATAGTTGGAATATCGAAGTGAACCACTATTATATCACCTGGCGCCCATTTTCTTTTTATAGTGAGGTAATTACCTGGCATGCCCTGAAAAAATTCACCATTAATTGATGCAGTATAATGATTTGCCCATAAGGGTATTCGTAAGTTGATTGAAAAAAAAGCTGTATGTTCTGGTGTAATTGCATAGGAAATTATTCCACTATCAGGGACGTAACTCTCTCCAACTATTTTTATTGGTATACTTTCGCCATCAGTTGATAAAACCGAGTCTGTGAATATTCCGGATTCTGAAAGAAGCAAAGTTGGAATACCAGAATTTTTACCATAATTAATAAGAGGAATCATTGAAATCCCTCTGGGAATGCTGGAAAGGCAGCATGTAATATCGCATGAATAGGGCTTCTTATCCTGCAAAGGTGTATAATAACTTACGCAACCACTCAGAGGATTTTCTGCACCCGTTAAATGATTATACGCTGTTTTTTCTAACTGCTCGAAGTATTTTAATTCCCCGGTAAGTGTAAACAACTGGTAGTTTAACTGGAACCAGGTTGTAGTAACGCATCCTTCACCCATGTGATCATCAGCACTCGCTGGTAAAACCTGATCGGGTCTGAATAATTCATACGAACTGGCAGTACCAGTGATATACAAACGGTTTTCCATTATATCTTTCCACGCTATCTTTACCGCATTATAAAGTTCTTCCTCCCCCGTAAGCTTGTACAATTTGATAATCCCCACAAGATTTGAAAGTAATTCGTATGCTTTCCCATTAGCAACCTGATTTACATGTCCATTCTCCAAAAGTGTTTTTATGATTGCAGGTCCGTCAGGATGATCATAGGAACGAATTATGTAATGAGCAAAATCGAGGTATTTCTTATCCCCTGTGTACCTGAACAATTCAACAATCGGATCCAGGACGCTGGCAGATGCCATTCCAACATGTGTTCCTGAAGTTATAATATCCAATTGACCGGGATTATCTCCGAATGTTTTGCACAATAAATCACCGATTCGCTTTGCCGCATTGAGAGCTGGAGTGTATCCCGTTACTTTATAATATGATAGCAGTCCTATCATATTATATTTATGTGACCACACATCCCAGTTTGTCCAGTACTGCTCAGGAGTATATGTTCCAAGGTAGCCATCTTCTTTTTGAGTGTTCAATAAAATCAGGAGTATCCGATCCATCTGGGTTTTTAGGTGGGGGTCGTGGGAATAACGCCATGCATTACTTGCTGCATCAAGGTATTTTCCAACATGTTCTCCGACCCAATTCTGCTTACCGGGACGGTTTTGATAGCCTGCAAGCAATTCCATCTCATCCACTTCCAACAATCGTTTGTTCAGATTTATATCGAGTCTTTCCCCCATGATTCCGCCTATCTTCTGGTTTTCGAATGGAGCTGAAATAAAAACATCTTTTATTTTGTTTTCAATGACCACCGCTGGTTGAACCAGAAGAGGCAAATAAACATCTTTTAATGAACTCACAGTTATTTCCTTGGTAATAAATCCCTTCGTTTTTGATTCAGTAAAAACAGCTGAAATATGGTAGATATCGGGTAATGGCTTTTCAATAAAAAATGAGAATTTATTAGAAGAATCGGAATTCGCCAGGATTTTAATAATTTGTTTTTGGCCATTGAGTGTGGCCTTTGATGTATCTGTTATAGTGAAAGCCAATTCTCCCTTATAATCCCTTGGCCCTGAATTAGTGAAAATTACAGACACCAAAAATCCATCTTTATTATTGATTTTTAAAGGTTGGATATAGGAATTCCTTACTTTAACAAAATCTTTGAACGTTAGCCTGTATGGCTGATAAGTATATGGGCCAGTATGCATTCCTCCGTTTTTATTAGGCCCATATACACGAACAGCAATTGTATTTTCCTTGTCCCATTCAATCTCGTCAGCTCTCACAAAGTAGTTGCGTGGCTGCCCCCATTTACCCTCAAATGGAGAAAAACTGCCTGTCTCACCTATTAGTTTCCCATTGAGAAATGTCTGGTCAGCATCCTGAATTTGACCGAGGCTCAGTTTTAAATACCCTGTCTTTTTTACAGCAGGTTTTAGTTCAGAAGAGATAACAATTTTCTTTCTGTACCAGGCAAAGCCAGAATAATCGTAGCCCGCATGTGCCCACCATAATCCGGCTTTCAAATTATCCCATTGAGTGTCGTTATAGTCTGAGGCTGACCAATTAAGGCTATCTCCGGTCTTAAATTTCCAATCCCTTGAAATAGTAACAACCTGGGAGAATAGATTTAACTCAGGTAATAAAACTAGAAGCATCAAAAGTATTGACTTACAATAGATTTTAATTTCCATTACGATTTATTAATTGTTAAAAATGATCGGATTTTGAACCTGAAAACCCACTCAAACTTGCTTGTAATGGATTCATTCAATTTATCTCGTAATTAATACTCAAATGCCCCTATATCAGGATCCTTGCCTGCTAACAATTTTTTCTGTTGGAAATCAAATCTATATCCAAGCACATTACCTGCACCAATTGCAACACTATTTGGCCATAAACGGTAATCAGATTTATTAAAATATTTCCTTCATCCATCCATGGATTTCGATTGTGGAAGCAGATTATTGACGACTAATATTAAGTGTTATAACCTCCATCGGTTCAATAGAAATCGGAATACGAAAACCTTCTCCAACTTTTCGTCCGGTAGTTTGTTCGTGCAGGGATATCGCTTTCGTGGAATATATTTCAGTTTCCTGCTTATTATTGGAATGGTTGACCAGTAGCAGAATCTCTGAATCACCTTTTTGTTTGTGATACAATTCCACTAGCTTGGAAGATATGTCAATCGACCCGGTTGGTCGAAGCACTGAATAGATGAAGTTGGATTGGTCATTTTGCCAAGGATTATAGACTTTTCGCAAACCATCTTCAAGATTACCTGAAAAGAAATAGTATGTTCCTTTCCCAACTCCAGCTCGTGCAAATACGGATGGTCTAGCGAGAATGGTCTGCCCAACAGGTGCAGATTTAATTTCTTGAATGTTAATCTTAGCGCCAATTTTTAACGGTTCCTCCACAGTCATTCCTCCAAGTCGCCTCACAACCATGAACTGAGGGTTCTCTATGTCGATGGCAGAAGGATTCGTTTTAATTTCTTCCTCTGCGAAGTCCTGAACTTTAGATTGATAGACGGTTCCTCCATTCCTGAGATATTGGGAAACAGATTCCTTTCCGGCAACACTCAATTTAAATCCTGCAATAACTATAGCAGCTGCGTCCTTTGGAATTTGTGTATTCTCATATAGAAGTTTAACATCAAAATGTGCCTGTTTTGCCAGAGCGAACGGAGTGATCAGACGTAACATTATCTCGGCAAAATCATCATGATCCTCGGGCACAAGTATATAACAGACAGGTAACAAGTCTTTCCAACCAGCTCCAAGTTGTTCCACCTGCATCGCTGTATGTTTGAATTCCAAGGCAGACGGTTTGGCGTTATTTTCGACATCAAAAAGACCTAAATTATATTCAAGATCGGAAAATCTGCCATCTTTATATGTCCAATTTGAGCGATCTACCATAACAATGTCATTTGGAATTTTAAATGTTTGCTCAATATCATGGGAGCTCCACCAGAGAAACCCTGAAGCGCCTTCTGCCCACGCGCTTAAGAAATTGACCCTTAAAAAACCAGGAATGTCATGTTGTGGCAACCATTCTTCTGAGGCTCCTATCTCCTGCACCACAACGGGCTTTCCCATCATTTTGGCCCATTCGATCATAAAGTTGCAATCATAAAGGGTCCTTTGACCAATCCATGGATCGAGAGGAAGTGTTCCATGCCATTCTATGTAAGGATGCACTACCATAAAGTCAGAATTTTTTGCAAGAGTCTCGTTAGTATAATAGCGATCCATGCCAGTCCCTGGGCTAACAGTAAACAAACTACCCGGTGAACCCTTTCTGAAAGCAGCTGATATTCGTCCCATCCAATTTGCTACTTGCTCTGGTGTGACTTCGAACTTATTGCCCGCGATCATGACATTACTTTCATTCCCCAGATCAAATGCCTGAACGTTAAGATTACTTCCGTACCTCTTAGCCATTTCATACATATAGAATTCCTCGGCCTTTATCATATTTTCATCTTTGAAAATATTGCCAGTTGCCCACTTTGGAAAATACATTCCTCCAGACATAAAACCTGTGATCGGGGTTACCTGCAATTGGATTCCATAGTGTCCTGCTATTTCAATTAATTTATCCAGATTTGCCAAAATTTCAGGGTCAAGCCTGTTGGGTTGAGGCTGAACCATAGACCAAAGAGGGAAAAAGCGGATGCAATGAACTCCAATTGACTGCATTGCCTCCATATCGTGTTTTACAATCTCTTCATCCCAATTGCGTAAAATAGTCAGCCAATTTTTGGATGGCAGGTAATTAACCCCAATAAGGAATGTAGGTTTTCCGTTTTGAAGCATTTGATCACCATCAATGCTCCAGGATTGTGCATTTGAAGGGTAACACAATACTAAAAATACGAGGGATATTAAAACTTTTAGAAAGTTTAAAATACGGTATTTTTTAAAACTACAATTTTTTAACATATAGCAGGTAAGTTTAATTATTTTTCGGACTTCTCTATGATGATAGCTGAAATTTTGAAATGAGCTTTGTTCAATGGTGTATGTATTTATTTTTCTGTTTATTTTTGTCTTTTCATATTCTTTGTTTTAAAAATCAATTTCATTTATAAGCATGAAAATTAACTAAAGAATAAAGCTATTATCGCCTGGTTTCAATTCGTAGCGTCCGGCATTCCAGAGCAAATATCCTGATAATAATTTGGGAGAATCCATCGCCACACTTATAAAACAGGTTATTGTAAAAGGCAATACCATCTGCTGCGGCTGAAACAATTCCATGTTCACAATTGATAAAAATATTATTATCAACAACACTTAAATACTGATTGAGCGAACTGGAAATCTCAAAATAGATAGTTGGGGTTTCCCCTCTATGATTTAGAAAAACATTACGGGAGACTACAGTTCCAACAACATTGTTATCAAGCCATAATCCCCGGTGGTCACCAGAAAAGTTCTCAAACAGGTTTTTTTCAATGAGAGTCCCGTATTGAAAATGTATCTTGACTGTAGCGTCTTCAACGGATGAAGCGCTTATCAACCAGGCACACCTGGAAAACCTGTTGCCATAAATGGTATTGCCTACGCTGCCGATCCCAACGATAGCATTCATACCACATGACTCGAACACATTGTTGGCTATCAGATTGAAGCCGACTTCTTTGAATGGTCTCGAGTCCATCTGGCTATTTCCGGATTCCATTTCATTGTCGCCACCATTGGATTTGATATAATCTACTTCCACTTGCACCTTGCCATTTAAAGCGCCATGTGGATCCCAACTTTCCGCGTCATCCCAATCTGTACCCAAACTAAATGTAAGGCCTACGCCTTTGGCATTTCGAATACTGTTACCGATGATTTTCCAATGATGGCCCTGCCGTGTGCCGATGAGGCCGCTCTGGTACAAAGGATGAAGTGCATCTACTACACTTGGCCAACCACCGTTATTGGCGCAATAAGCTAAGTCAAAATCTTGCACTGTAATGTAGCCAAGCCCTTTGATATATGGGCGGAATACACCGCGCCGTGTTGCGATTTCGACTTTTCTGCCCAAAGGACTTCCTCCGAAGTTGATATAAATTGCGCCTGTTTTTTGGTCAGCCCACCACCGGCCCTTCGCAACATTTGCATCAAGCCAGTCGGTTTGCTCCTCAAATTCGATGCCGTCCACCACAACCTGTCCCAAGCAAAGACCTTCTGAACACCAATAACCGATTTTGTAAGGATTGCCACCATCAACATAATTACTATCTGTGAACATCTTGTGAGATGGTGTGGCATAAAATAAGTTTCCGTCACCAGTCCATTCTGGGCTCCATTGATCAAGAGCAGTTATTGTTACATGATCGCCTGGTTTTGCCATGTACGTAATGCGTGCGTTTTCGCCGGCTCCTCCACGCGGAGGTTTAACACGTTCTCTATAAAGTCCTGCATAAACTAAAACAGTATCACCAGGTAGTGCCATTTCTGCCGCTTTTTGTATACTTCGTAAAGCATTGGAAGAGGAAGTTCCATTGTTACTGTCACTACCACCATCAGCCTTTACATGATAAGTAGTGGGCGATAATAATTTGTATTGGCAAAATAGCACTCCTTGAGAATTCACTTGAATGGGTATTTGCACTGAATCAGTCAGGATACCTATATCTTCCTTATCCCAAATATTGTAAATAACAAATGTTTTATCCTTTGGTAAGGCTAATATTTCACTTTCAATTTTTATTGATTTTAAAACCTTACTTCTATTAAAAACCCCAAACCAGCCTTCGTTTTTATTATTTCTATAGGGTGTTTTCCATATCTCAATACTATCATTAACATAAACCAATTTCCCGACTATACCATTTTGGTTGCATGCCAACATTTCTTTATCGGTAATCAGTTCGAACGAGAATTCATCGGATGTGGGCAGGTCGCCGCCCATCATCAGGGCCGAAGCGCTCATGGCACGCAGGGTTATGAAAGTGTATTTCTGGTCTTTCGTGAAAGCGCTAAGCCGCTCACTTCCCGATTCAATACCTTCCTTGCTATTGGTTAAATAATTCGGGTCGGGGATACTCATTCCCAAATGCCCAAAGGGAATCATATCCATATCGATCCAAAACTTCAGCCCTTCAATCTTCGACCATTTTTTCCAGGCATCAAAAGCCTGGTTTATACCTTTTTGGTTATCCCAAATATCGGGGGTAACCCGCACCATATCGGCAACATTATACGATTGAGCATATTGCCCCAACGAATTATCGCCAGGCGAAAGGCTTAATATCACTCTCTTTCCAGTTTTGTCAATGGCTTTTTTTACAGCCACAACTTCTTCGGGATGTTCGGTTATGTCGTCAATTTTAATAAAATCGACACCCCAGCTAACAACCTGACCAATAAAAACGTCGTAATATTCCTGAGCACCAGGTTTTGCCATATTAATACCGTAATTTAGATTGTACCAGCCACATATCGAAGTAGTATCGGTAATATCCTTCACGGTATAGGGGGTTCCCAATATAGGTATATCGGCCTTGTAGGCATTACGGGAAACACCGCGCATTAAATGTATGCCAAATTTTACACCCAATAAGTGAACAGAATCGGCCAATACTTTAATACCAAAAGGAAAACGCTCTTTACTGGCCACTTCGCCATATTGGTCGGCATCAGCATTTGGCAAGGTGGTACCTTCGTGCCATCCCCCATCGAGCACAATATATTGGTAGCCAAATGGTGCTAATTTCTGAGACATTACTCTTGCATTATCCATGATACCCTTATGAGTGACTTTCCACCCATGATTAGTCCAGCTATTCCATCCCAAAGGAGGTGTTATTGAATTTTTTTCGCTATTCTGAGCAATAAGATAGGTCGGTATTACCATTAAAAGTACAAAAAATAGTTTTTTCATTTTAAGATTTTTAAGTTCTGTTTTTTGCAATCTGATACGAATTGATAACTTCCGGAACCTATTTCAAATACAGCATAGCGATCTTCCATTTTTATGAATTTAAATTCCTGTCTGTCCTGAAGTTGCCGGGACGATTCAGTGATGCTTTCCTTTTTGTCAGTAGGTATATACACACAGGCGATTGAATTTCCGGGTATGGTGACATCAAGGAAAATAGTTCCAGATTCTTTTCTCCATGCAATTTTGATTAGACCCTTGACCGATTGAAATTCTCCATCGGCAAAACTAAGATCGCTAAAAACCCTGGGTTTTATCTTGAATTTTTCAAATCCAGGAAACTGAATATCAGGCAAAATTCCTAAAATGTATTTATATAACCAGCTTCCGATAGAGCCCATCATCGGATGATTGTGCGAATTCATTTCACCGCCAGTTTTATTCTCCCAACGCTCCCACAAAGTAGTTGCTCCATTGGCCAACATGTATCCCCAGCCGGGATAACTCTCCTTCGTCGCAATTTTAAAAGCTATTTCATTGTATCCGTGTTCTGACAACATTTCGAGCAGGTACTTGGTACACAAGTTTCCTGTGGTCAGATGATAATTATGCTTTTCTACATCATCCACAAGATTTCTGACAACACGATTTAGATTTTCTTTTTCCACCAATCCGAGGAATAAAGCAAATGAATTGCAGGCCTGGTTGTTGGAGCCATATCCCCCGGACTTTTCATCCCACCATTCATTATTGAATGCTTTTGCAGTTGCCATTGACAGCTTTTGATAATGCGTTTCATCTTCCGGATTTCCAATAATGGAAGCCATTTGAGAGATGATCTTTGCACAATAATACAAATAGCCGGTTGAAATCAGTTTTCCTGGAGTGTGCCTGGAAACCGCACCTGAACCAATGCTTCCAGGAGTACCAAATTCTTCAGGAGGTGACCAGTCACCCCAATAACTATAATTGACAATCCCATCCTCAGTCCTTGATTGCAGGTAATCAACCCATGCCTTCATTCCGCTGAAATGATTCCTGATAATGCTTTCATTTCCGTAAAACTCATAACTCTTGATGGCAGTTAACAGGTAGCTGGCGGATACCGGATCAGCCGGACGAAAACCCCAGCGAAACGGAGCCGTATCAGTAATTGTGCCATCTGAAGCCTGTGTATCTTTAATATCCTGTATCCACTTTGAATAAAAGCGGGAAAGATCAAAATTATAAATTGCCTGTTCGATTCTGACGGTCATATCATTCAGCCAGCCCATTCTTTCATCACGCTGGGGACAATCGGTTGGTATGCTGTGTAAATTACTTGCTTCAGTTGAACATACCATTTGATTTATACGATTTAGCAATTCGTTGCTGCAATTAAACTTACCTGTGTGAGAAACTGCAGATCTGATCACCTTAACCATGATTTCATCCCCGGAAGGGTTACTAGGGAATCCTTCCACCTGGATATAGCGAAAACCATGATAAGTGAAGGAAGGCTCCCATTCCTCAATTCCATTACCTTTAAGAATATAAGTGTCTTCAGCACATGCGGACCTCAGGTTATCCTGATTTACTGTGCCGTCCGTATTAAGTGATTCAGAAAACTTCAATTTAATCTTTGTTCCTTCCGCACCCTGAACCTTTAAAGAAGCCCATCCTGCCAGATTCCTGCCTGTATCAAATACAAACATTCCTTCAGAAGGCTGCCGGGCCAATACTGGTCGCAAGGTTTCAATAACTTTAATTGGTTCCTGTAGTTGCGAAACCATTTCTCCCCCGGGAGCATCCGTTACAACTGCATTTATCCATTGACAAGAACGGCTATTCCCATCTAATATAGACTCAGGCAAGTTCCATCCCGTCTTTTCCTCACGTGCATCGTAAGTTTCTCCATCAAAAATACTGGAGGAAATTGTTGGCCCGGTTGATACAAGCCAGTTATCGTAAGGGTCCCAACAAGTCGAAAAAACTTCTGCTGATTCATCCTCATATAAAATTTCTGCCTGAAGACGGAGTTTGGGAACTCCATACCAGCCTGGCCCAACCATAACTCCAATAGCATTTTTCTTTAGTAGGAAATCATCTATGTCGTATGTTGCATATAAAATTCGTTTGCTGTAATCGGTCGTTCCCGGATCAAGAACATGGTCACCAATTCTTTTCCCATTAATATAAAGCACATAATATCCGAGTCCTGATATGTAAATCCTTGCTCTTTTAACATTCGCTTTAATGGAAAACGCTCTCCTGAAATAAAGTACACGACCGGTCCAACTTGCAGGGCATCCTATCCAGAGAGCCTGCCAATCGGAAGGTCTCAATAATCCCATTTCAAAAAACGCTATTTCACTTTGACTAGCTAGCTTGTTTTTCGAATCCCATATTTTAACCTGCCAAAAGTATCTTTTTCTGCTTTCCAGTTCAGGGCCATTATAAACTATTCCAGCCGATTTTTGAGAGATGACTTTGCCTGAATCCCAAATAATTGAGTCTTGATTAACCAGTTCCTGGGAAGTTTTCACGATGAGCTGATAGGTAGTTTGAATAATCCCCCGTTTTTCAGACACTATCTTCCAGCTAAACTGAGGTCTTGGAATATCCAGTCCTATTGGATTGAAGGCATATTCACATTTTAATTCCGTTACATTCATGGATTCAAGACTTTCAATAAACTTTTGTTACCCCAATAAATTATCTTACAAGCTGGAATTCAAGTTCTTCCAAAGACTTGCCCTTTGTTTCTACAATATATTTCCAGACAAATAAAAGGCATAAGAACATACAAGCTGCATAAATGAAAAAAGTATTACTGCTTCCAAAAATGCTCAGTTGAACAGGAAAAAGAGTCGCAACAATAAAGCTAGTAAATGAATTTGCAGTGCCTACAATTGAAATTGCCATACCCCGCATCCGGTTTGGAAAAATCTCAGAAAACATCGCCCACATTACTGGACCCAAAGAAAGCGAAAAACCGGCAATAAATCCAAGGATACTGATCAATACAAGCATTGCATTAATATGGATGCCCTGTTTTAACATAAATGGCAGATATGGATCAGCTTTTACGCTACCATTCCTTTCAAGGGATTTTTTAATAGCAGCATTATAATCTAATTCATTCATGAAAATCTGACCTTCCAATGCTGATATATTTTCAACAAACATTTTTCTATTCTCAAGGGAGACTCGCATTTCAGGGCTTGAATAATCGAGGCGTATAACAGATTTATCTTTTTTGAATAATTCGGAAAAATCAGATTTAATTTCTATTTTATTATAGCTAACAAGATCAGGATAAAGCATTCTCGCTTCTTTCCAAACATCCAACTTAAATACCTCGTTAGCAGCATTTTGGATTTGAGGCTTTGATATTTCGTACCTTGCATTTCTGAATGCGATTCCGGTGATTAATAAAGAAAACGCCATCATCGTTACACCAATATACAATAATGGTTTTCTGCCAAAACGATCGATTATAAACATTGAAACTACTGTCATCACCAGAAATACGATGCCGATTGCAATAGCCTGAACAAATGCTGCATCACGGCCACTGCCAGCCGATTCAAAAATCATGGGTGCATAATACAGTACCGAATTTATACCGGAAACCTGTTGAAAAACTGCCAGACCAAATCCAATGATCATGATCTGCTTCATTTTTTTACTAAAGAATTCCTTAGCCTGAGCTATATTGCCGATTCTGGTATTTTGGGCCAGTGACTTCACAATATTCGCATATTCCCTTTCTGCATGCTCATGTCCCCCTACCCGAACCATAATTGCCTTTGCTTTTTCAAGCTTGTTTTTCATTATAAGCCAGCGGGGACTTTCAGGTATAAGGAGAATCAGTAAAAAGTAAAGTACTGATGGAAACGCTTCTACTCCCAGCATCCATCGCCAGTTTGTAAGTGGATCCTCAACCAGTTTCAATATAAAATAATTGACAAAATAGGCTGATGATAATCCTATTACGATCAACAACTGGTTAAATGAAACAAGCCATCCTCTTTTTTGGGGGGGAGCAACTTCGGCGATAAATACCGGGGCCACAAGAATTGCAAAACCAACTCCCACGCCTGCAAGAATCCTCCCAACAATAAAAATAACAATATTGCCTGCAAATGCAGTAACCAGCGAACTTACTATGAACAACATGGCAGAGATCAGTAAAGTTGGCTTACGACCAATTTTGTCGCTTAAAGGGCCAGCAAAAAGATTCCCGAAAATACATCCCCAGATAAGACAGGATACTGAAAACCCAAAAAGAAAAGATCCATCTTCCAATCCAAAAACCTCTTTATAAAATGGAGCTGCCCCGGAAATAACTGATCCGTCAAATCCCAGGAGGAATCCGCCAATGGCGGCTGTGAATGCTATAAGAATTATATAGAGAGCATTATTTTGCTTCATCAGAATAGACTTTATTATTTTTTGTTATCAATAGTTGTGAAAAACTCATTAAAAAAGAATAGCTGGTATTTAATCGTAACTTTCCAGTATTCAAGCTCGTGGCCACCGGGTCGTTCAATATAGGTATGTGGAATGTTGCGTTCAAGCATTTGTTGATGAAGTCTTCTGTTGGCATCGCAGAAGAAATCACTGTTCCCACAATCGAAAAGAAGTGACATATTTTTTCCGTTTAACAGGTAAAGTTGGTTGATAACTGTATTATTCTCCCAGTTTTCCGGACTTTGAGAATATGTTCCAAGTCGCTTTGCAATATCCCAATTATTAGGAAAAGGTCTTATATCGACTCCCCCGGCCATACTTCCGGCAGCTCCCCACACATCCTGATGTCTAATACCTAAATAGAGTGCACCATGGCCACCCATACTTAAGCCAGCAATTGCTCTCTTGTTCCGGTTAGAAATGGTGCGGTAATTTGCATCGATGAAACCTACAAGTTCACTTGAGATATATGTTTCATATTTCATAGTTGAATCAACCGGACTATCGAAATACCAACTGGTTCGACCTCCATCAGGACAAACAATTATGAAATTGTATTTGTTTGCATAATCTGCAAGGGATATGTACTTCGTCCATTCAGTATAATCATTCCCGGCTCCATGAAGCAAATAGAGTACTGGAAAATGTTCCTTTTGATTTGTATAATTATCGGGAGTAACAATAAGGTTTGGAATCAACTTGTTCATCGATTTGCTTTGTACATATACAGTATCAACTTTCGCTGAAAAAGCAACATTTATAAATAAAAACAAGATAAAAGAAAGAAGTAATTTTTTCATAAACAAGGGTTTTTTGAACGATCTTACTTAATCAGTTTTCTCAGGAATCTTGAGGTTTCCACCGCATCATTTAGTTTAATTAAGCTGTCTATTTCATTATAATACTCATCAACTATGGATTCAAATTTCTTTACCCACAGAATGCTTTCGGAAATAGCATCAACTGCATCTTCACGATATGGATACTGATCCATTGATAACCATCCTTTATATCCGGTTTTTTTAAGCCAGAAAAGTAATTCAATATACGTTACTGAGTGAACAGTTCCAACAATCATATCATCGTCCCAATGGCCGTGATTATCATTAAAATGCATGTGAAAAAGCATATCTCCTGCTCTTTTGGCAAGCACTACGGCTTCTGATACATTTTCTCCGGCAACAAATGAGTGGCCTGTATCAATTGTTATTCCCACATTACTGCATTGTGTTTCTTTTGCAGCTAAAATAGTATCCGCCATACGGGCATGGTATGAAAAGTTACGTGGTTCTTTGGGTTTATATTCCAATGAAAACTGAAGACCGGGAAATTCTTTAGCCAGATTTGTTGTTGCTTCTCTGAGCCATTCCCGCTCCATATTGTAATCGGAAGTTAATAGATAATCATAGCCATCCTGTCCAAGCCAGAGGTTCATTATTTTGCAATCGATTTCCAGTGCGATTTCACTCATTTCACGAAGATAATCAAGAGCCTTTTTACGGGTTCCAGGTATGGTACTGGTTATACTCCCTTTTCCATAGTCACTGTCGGTAAAAGTATCCGGAATAATTGAAGAACATTCGATTCCATAATCGGCAAGTCTGTTCTTCATATCTTTTACATTGTCTTTCCTGATATCCCAGGTACCCACCAGCTCAATCCCTTTAATAAAAGGAATTTTTTTAATTGCCATTTCCAGCATTTCCTCAGAGGAAGGGTTATTCTTGTAGCCTTTGCAAAACCTGTCGCATGTATTTCCGAGGTTTCCTAAAATTATGGAATACTTATTCATATAGTTGGAATTAATTGGTTTAACAGTTTTAAATACTAGCTTGAAGTAACTGAAGTAATAGCTTTTTCGTTTTTAAAAAGGATCAAAAACAAAACAAGCAGAACCAGGGATGTGAATGTGGTAATTCCCCAAATCGCATTCCAGTCGTATTTCCTTACACTATCAATTGTTTCTGAATATATATTGATAAGTTGCCCATTGATAAAATTACCAATAAGTAATCCGAGACCAAAGGTTACAAAAAAGATAAATCCCTGGGCCTGAGATCTCAATTCCAGAGGAGCCTTCTTGTCGATATAAATTTGTCCACCCAGATAAAAATAACCGAAGATTAATCCATGTGTTAAAATTCCGACAAAATAAAAAGGCATCATTTCTGAAGCTGAGCCTGCATAAAAAGATACATAGCGGATTAACATCGCTACCAGGCCTAAAATCATCGTCTGGCGCAAACCGAACTTTTTGATCATAAAAGGTATTGTCAACAGAAAAAACATTTCTGCAAATTGCCCCCAATTCATTGTGATGCTGATATACTTAAAATCCTTATCAAGCAGGAATTCAGAGCAATATGAAAAATACATTGAAAACGGAATCATAGAAAGGAATGAAAACACTATAAAGATGAAGAAATTACGTTCCTTCATTAACTTCACAGTTCTGAATCCAAAAGCGTCGATTAGAGAAGCTTTCTTTCCTTTTGCCGGGGGAGGTGTATTGGGAAGAAAAAGGTTGATAATAACAGCGATCAGACTAATACCTGCTGCGAAAAAAAATGGGAGTTTTGTCCCATCGAAATCCATTTTAAAATAGTTGACCACAATAACACTGATGACTCCGGAAACCACCCACCCAATGGAACCAAAAACCCTGATGCGGGGGAATTGCTCTGAAGTGCTATTTGCCATGGCAATGGAACTGGTTAATCCCCATGTTGGCATATAACAAAGCATTGCTATCAGCATACATACAAAAAGCAGATCAGGATTTCCGGCAAGACCAGCTAAAAAAAGCATTCCTGCATTAATCAGGTTTAATAGCGACAACACTTTCTGCCCCGGGAAAAACCGGTCTGCAATCATCCCGATAACCGGTGATGCCATACAACCGATTGCCATGGAGCTGAGAATTAAAGACTTCTGGATGGAACTAACATTGGCATTGGTAAGATAAGCAGCAAGAGGAACCCACCATACAGCAAACATCATATACTGAAAAAACATCATGGATGCCAGTTTCCCGATTTTTAAAATATCAACTTTCCGCATAGTTTTAGTTTCATTCTGGTAATTATCAAAATTCATATTATTCCGGCATTTTCTAATGTACATATTTTTCAAATACATGGATAATTGTTGAATTATTATACTATTCTAATCCAAGATAATCTATATTTATGCAGGAATTATCCATAGTTAAAATTGTTTTGGGGATTAATTTTGATTAGGCTCTGAGAAGGATTTGGCACTTAACACTTTCTGTAAATTATATCGAATAAGGCATTATATTTCAAGGGAAACGGAATGTATTCTAACTCAAAAATTCGTTGTTCAAAAATAAGTTCTGAAAATAAATAAGTACTTTTATTCGAATTAAGGAAATCATTATTGCTCTGTTTAAAGGGTTGAATGATTTCATTTGTTTACACATAATTCATCAACAGTAAATGATAAAAAAGGCATTTTTTATACTTTTAATAGCTCTATTTTCATCTCAAATACTTTCAGCAAAAGTGGAGAAAATAACTTATCGCAATTGGAATGATTGCTACCGCATAAGTAACGATTCAATTACAGTTATCATTAATGCTTCAGCCGGCGGACGAATAATGGTTTATGAGCGTAATGGCATAAATGTTGTTTATGAGAACCCCGATCAGGATGGATTGCTGCTTAAGGATTATCTGAAAGTTGGGTTTGATCCGGATGGTGGAAGGTTTGATTACGGGCAGGAGGAAATCACAAGAAATATTCACGCAGGAACCTATATGGGACCATGGATCGGAACTATTGTCAATAATTATTGCCTCGAAATTAATAGTGTCGAGGATAAGGATTTAGGAATACTTTCAAGCAGGATATTCAGTTTGGATCCTAATTCTTCAAAGCTAAGAATAACTCAAACCATGAAAAATATTTCGGATAAACCCAGCGAATATTTTTTCTGGGGAAGAACCCTCGTTAAAACTGGAGGAAAGTTGTTCATGCCCATTAATCCTGAAAGTCAAATCCCCGGAGAATGGGGACGTTATATATGGGGGAAACCTGAGAAATTTGAAAACGACCCGAACGACCCAGGAGTTGCAATTACAGATAATATTTTTTCATTGAATCCCGAAATCGCGGGAAATGCAAAGTATGGAAATGATTCAAGGGCAGGATGGATGGCATATGGCTACAAATCCTTACTTTTCATTAAAAAGTACGGTTATTTTCCAAAGGAAGTTTACACTGAAAAATATGGATTAACGAATATTTTCTATACCAATAAAAACGCTTTTGCAGAAATGGAGCCAATCTCTCCAACAGCATATTTAAAACCCGGAGAGTTTTATTCATACACAGAAGATTGGTTTTTACTTGAATACTCTCCTTGCTCTGAGACCGATTTTAATGTTACAAAAGCAAAACTTTTCTTGCTCAAGCAAACTGAATAAGTTACTATCTCAATTATTTTAACTCTATTTTAATAACTGTATCATCTTTATCCGGCAGCTTGTATGTGCTATGAGTTGGCTGTCCCATGCTTATGAATAAATCCGATGACTTTACATAAGGCTTGTTATCTCCATTCCAAAATCCAGATAAGATAACCTCACTTCCATCCCTAAGGAGACTGGCAGATTTAACTTTACCCATTAATCCCTCAAAACACAATTGGCCGATATTCTGATCAAAGACATGTGCATACAAAATGTTACCTTTTTGAGTGTACCTTCCCCAGTCGGGTTTAGGATATACGGATATTGAAGAGCCATAAATGCTTTCACTGTTTTTACCCATCCACACTCCTACTTCTTTCAGAATTTTTACCGATTCTTCTGGAATTTTTCCTGTAGCATCTGGCCCAACATTTAACAAAAGATTTCCCCCTTTGCTAACACAATTTACCAATGAGCGGACAACATCCCCACTGGTTTTATAATTCTTGTCAGTTGCTGAATAACCCCAGTTATTATTGAGAGTCATACAAACTTCCCATGGAACGGGACGATTGAGCACATCCATCACCGGCCTCACCGGGATATACTGTTCTGGCCCTTCAAAATCACCGGCATACGGCTCCGGTTTCTCAAGTTCCATATTTCCACCTAAGCGGTTATCTATGATAATTCCAGGCTGCAATTTCCTTACCATTTTCACAAGTTCAGTGGCGCCCCATTTTTCTCCCCGGAAATCATTGTATGAGAAATCAAACCACATGATATCTAACTTTCCATAATTACTGCATAATTCCTTTACCTGTCCATGCATATAATCCAGATATCGGTTCCATTCGTATTTCTGGTTCTTACATTCCTCATTGTTTCGCATGGGATGCTGTCTGTCGCCATAAGCTGGATAATCAGGATGGTGCCAATCGATAAGCGAATAATAAAAGCCTACTTTCAGTCCCTCACCTCGAAAAGCTTCAACAAATTCCATGATCAGGTCTCTTTTAGCGGGAGTATTTATTGACTTATAATCGGTTAATTTACTATCGAAAAGGCAAAACCCATCGTGATGCTTTGCTGTAATAACCGCATATTTCATCCCAGCTTCTTTTGCAAGCCTTGCCCATTCTTTTGGATTATAATCCTTTGGATTAAATTCATCAACATATTTCTGATAATCTTCAATAGATATTTCCTCAGCGCTTCGAACCCATTCTCCCCTGGCAGGAATAGCATAAACTCCCCAGTGAATAAACATCCCGAATCGGGCATCCCTGAACCATTCTGTATTTGCCTGACGCTGGGAATAAACAGAATTTTGGTTCACTTCCTGCGCATTGACATTGAAAATTACTGAACTAAATATTAATAGTAGAATATATTGCAAATGAGTTTTTCCAGACATTTTAGTGCTTTTTTCTTTTAACAATAATTATTACCGTTGAATTATAAAACGAATAGTCTGTGAATAATTGTTCATCCGAAATTGACATAAGTAAATTCCATTGTTCAGATTATTGACAGGAATTGTAAGTTTTCCTGAAATGATACTATTTGCAGAAACTGGGACAAGCTTGATTTGTTGACCAGCCGAATTATAAAGAACAGCGTTAAAACCTTCTGCAAGATGTGATTGAATTTTAAATTCCACATGGGTTTGAACAGGATTTGCCAAAATTGAAAAAAAGCGTTCTGAATTATCAATTGATTTCAAAGTAGCTGTATTAGAGGCAAAACCGTTGGAGAAATTAGCTTTTACATTCAGGTAGCTTGTTGCTTCAACCATATTGAAATTCTTGTTTATTGCAGGTTTGTAGGTTAACAGCCACCAGTCTTCGTCGAATGAAGCTGAATCTCCAGGCGCCAGAACCATTTCAGGACCCATTGGCTCCATTTCCACAAAACTGTTTCCATTGGTATAAAAAACTATTGTTTGTCCCGCTGGCTCCAGGTAATTTCCACTTTCGGAATACGGAAATCTTTTCACAAATAATAATTCATTAAAGCCATAAGCCATCCAGCCATCATCAGAATCCACACCGTATTTTCCACTGTTGGATGTAATGGAAGCCTTATATTCCAGTAATGAATCATTAGCATGGACAAGCTGATCGGTGGGATTATTATATACAAATCTCCAGGGATTTGTATAATACTTTCCCCATTTTAAGGGATAGCTACTGCTTTCTTTCAAGGGGACAATCATTTTACCATTTATGGGAACAAGAGTTCTGCTCCAAAAATAATAATGACTCTGCTTATTACTAACATTGATCATTGTCTGATGAATCTTCAGATGGCTTGATGCACTATCAAGAATGAACTCCCTCTTAATCCTGAGACCAGTTTGTTTATCAATTGGGCTGGTTATTAGAAGAGAATATTCTCCAGTAATTTTAGCATTATAATTGCCCATCCATATCGTATCATGAATAGTAGAAGTAATGCCCTCAGGTCCAATGTCGAACCGTCCTCCATCAGGATCAAACCAACCTGAAATATAGTTAGAGAGCATCTTCCCATTCAATGAACTGTTTTCATAAATAATATTCTTCCCATTTAATGAATATTTAAGGATGCGTCCTCCACTTTCAGGGGAAAGGATTACATCAATGGAATCATTAAAGAGCCTGTAAGAGCCAGGATAACCTCTGTAGCTGATTTTTTCTACCTGACTGAATAACACTGAAAAAAGAAATTCAAATGAAAAAAGAAGGAAAAAATATTTCATGATTATTTTTTTGTTACAAGGAGTTTCTCATCCTTTCATTTCATTGAAGAAATAAAAAAGGTGAAAAGCAGATAGGCGCTTCATTTTATTTTTTCTTAAAAGAATCAGAAGTATCCTTCATTCTGAACCAGACTTGGATTTATGGAAAGTTCCTTTTCAGGTAATGGGAATAAAAGTTGGTACTCAGCAAAATTAGTTGTTTTAGTGCCGTTGTCATCCATATTCCATAATAACTGGGTTGCCTTTCCCATACGTTTCAGGTCGAAGAATAAGTGACCTTCAAATATTAATTCATGTTTTCTCTCTCTAATCAGAGTAAGAAGAAATGTCTCCTTATTTGTATACTCTGCGGGTTTTAAATCTGCAACTTTTGCTCTTCTTCGCACCAGATTAACCATGTCAATTGCTTCCTGGTTTGGCCCAGTGTTTATTTCATTCAATATTTCAGCCCTCAGGAGGAGAATATCAGCATACCTGAGGAAATACTCATTGTTTTCGCCCTTCATCTGGGCGACTAAATTTACTCTCCAGTCCACATTTGTAAATTTATACAAATAGTAGCCAGTGGTATATGCAGGTTCGTTAAGGAACATAAAGGATGATTTAAGCCGTATAGTATCGTTCAACTTTATAAAGTCTCCAACTAAACTTTTCTTCGGCAGGAACCAGGGAGAGGGTGATCTTGGGCTCGAAAGAAATTGAACTGCTCCGCCTTTATAATCTCCAAGACTGGTAAGCACGCAACCATAAATACATTCCTTGCTGCTGTTCGCTTTATTTTTACCACTGTGCCACCATAAATCATCATAATTTGGTTCTAATTCGTAAACCTGTGAACTAACAATATCTGAAGTTAGTTCTTCAGCCCTTGTATAATTTTTAACTGGATCTGGTGCTGCCATATAAACCTTTGCGAGCAAAGCCTGAGCTGCTCCTTTTTTTACATGTCCATTGAAATTTCCCTCCGGAAGGTTTGTTACTCCGTATTCCAAATCCACAATCATTTGCGCATAAACATCAGCAATAGGTGTTCTTACCGGAAAACGATCTGTTTCAAGACTTTTGAAAGTATTTAATAAAAGAGGTACATCTCCAAAAAAATTAACCAGCAGATAGTATGCTTTTGCCCTTAGAAAGCGAGCCTCAGCAAGTATTGTTTTCTTTTCAAACTCATCCATATTGCTGATTTTACTTTCATTCTCAATAAGAAAATTGGCATTACTTACGCTTCTGTAAAAACCATCCCATATTGATTCCCAACCACTATTGACAATCTCGGTTGTTGGAGTGAGGATTCCATGAGAGGCAGCAATTGTTCCTGCATTATCTCCGCCTTCAGAAACATCAGGATTTCCATAAGTATCAGGAAGCATTGTAGCCCAGTAAGCTGCCCACATTGTTTCATTACTATAAACAGATACCAAGGCAGATCTAACACCATTTGGGGTGCTGAAAGCGGCCTCTGGTGAAATAGAAGTTTGCGGAATAGGGTTCAAGAGATCTTCACAGGATAATACAGCTAAAAATAAAAGTGCCAATCCGGAAAATATAGCTAATTTATATATTTTGTTTTTCATATACGATAATATTAAGCTCGGTTAAAAAGTTAGATTGATTCCCAGTGAAAAGGTCTTAATTGCAGGATAAACTCCACTATCTTCGATACCAACTTCAGGATCAAATCCTGAGTAATCAGAAATTGTCAATGCATTTTGAATATTTCCATATATTCTAAGTTTTTCGACTCTAACAAAACGTGAAGCTGCCGGCGGAAGGGTATATCCCAAAGTAATTGTGCGTGCCCTCAGATAGCTTCCATCTTCAACAAAACGCGTAGAGAATTTGGTGGAATTTCCATTCGGATCACTAAAAATTGCCCTGGGCATGTCAGTAACCTGACCTTCAGTTGTCCAATGGTTTTTTGTCACACTTAAGCCATTATAAGAGTCTCTCATGGATAGCAAATCCATGTTATTGATATTGGCTATTTTATTGCCTGACACACCTTCAATAAGGACATATAAATCAAACCCATACGCTGAAATAGTATTTGCAAAACCATAGGTAACTTTAGGAATTGGAGAACCAAGATATACCTTATCATTCTGGTCAATAGTACCATCCGGCAGGTTAGAATTTAATCCGGCAACATCTTTAAACTTGATATCTCCAGGAGCGGCGCCAGGTTGCGAAGCATGAGCATCGATTTCAGTCTGATTTTGGAAAATGCCTTCCGTAACATATCCCCAGTATGCGAATCTTGGCAAACCTTCCTGAAGGATAAAATTACCATTGATTACATTTTGATGACCGTTATTAATTACCTTGTTGTTATTAATAGAATAGCTGATATCGCTTGTCCAGCTAATTGAATTAGTTGACACATTATTGCTGTGCACCTGAAATTCAATACCCTTGTTTTGAATTTCAGCAAAATTTGTTGTTATTGTATTTACACTACCTGATGAAAAGGGAAGCTGCAAATCATAAAGACAATCGTGTGTATTCTTTACATAAAAATCTGCGGATAACATTAAACGATTTTTAAAGAAACCAAGGTCAACTGCAGCATTTACCTGCCGGGTTTCTTCCCAGTGAAGGTTTTTTTGTCCAAGGTTGTTCATGCTATACCCTTTAGATAAATTTGTACCATCAAATGAATAAAGTGTATTTGCTGCAACCATTGGAATGTACCTGAAATTACCTATGGATGAATTTCCTAGTACACCCCATCCGGCACGAATTTTTAACTGGCTCAAATAAGGGTCATTCGATGCATTAATTACTTTATATGCTGCAGAAAAAGAAGGGAAATTCCCATATTTCCTATCTGGTCCGAACTTTGAAGATCCATCGCTTCTGATCGAACCGGTAAACAGTAACTTGCTGTTATAATCATAAATTATCCTTCCAAGATACGAAACCATACCATCTTTGCTTAATGAAGATCCCCAACTACTTATGGAGCTTACTCCCGACAGATTTTGGATCAAATCATCGGCAAATCCGGTTCCACTTAAATAAATTCCTTTTCGATCATTGCTCTCTACTGTAAATGCTGCCAAAGCTGTAAAAGAGCTTTTTCCAATTGTCTTAACATAAGTTAAGTAGTCTTCATTTATGAGATTGAAAGAATTATATGACCCGTTATCAATTGCACCCCCTGAGTTTCTTCCTCTCTCTGTTTTAGTCGGTGAGTTGAAACTGTGATTAAAATCATTGCTATAACCTACACCATTATTTATTCTGAAAGTTAAATCATTGGTGATTTTATAAACCAAATTAAGCTTAGTGAATATATTGTTTGATATCCCCCACATATCACGACCAAAGGCTGCTGCCAGAGGATTATCTGAGTCGTTGCGAAGAGGATTACGCAAATAATTGCCAACACTGTTATAAATCGGCAGGAAAGGCGGATAAGCAAGTGCATTGCCTAAAACGCCACCATACCTTGGACCTGCACCACCTAATATTGATTTTGTATTGGAACGGTTTGCATCCATATTAAAAATAACGCTAAACTTATCACTTAGGGATGCTTCCAGGTTGGTACGAAGAGAGTATTTTGTAAATGCAGAAGGTGCGATCACGCCTTTCTGGTCGTATAAAGTTCCTGAAATCATATACTTAACCTTTTCTGAACCTCCCATTGCACTTAAATGGTAATTCTGAACTGGTGCGGTAGCAAAAATTTCATCTTGCCAGTTGTAATCATTTAAAGTGGAATAATAATTCACGGAGTCCTGATTAAACGCAGGAGGCAAGGGCATTCCTGATGCCTGAAGAACCTCGGAATATTCTTGTGAATTCAGCACATCAAGTTTTTTAGCGGGATTTTGCCAGCCATAATAAGCATCAAAACTAAATTTTGATTCCCCGGCTTTGCCCTGATTGGTAGTAATAATTATTACTCCATTGGCTCCCCTGGCACCATAAATCGCACAAGCAGAAGCGTCTTTTAATATTTCAATGGATTGCACATCGGCGGGATTTACATTGTTCCCATTTCCGGGTAAACCATCGATAATTACCAGAGGAGCATTGTCTGAAGCAAATGTTGCAATTCCTCGCACACTAATGCTGGATCCGGTACCAGGCGCTCCTCCTTCTGTATTTACCCTGAGTCCTGAGACTTTTCCTTGCAGAGCAGACATGGCATTTGTTAAAGAGGGAGATTTCAGATCCGAACCTTTTATACTCACTACTGAACCTGTTAAGTCACTTTTTTTGGCTGATCCATAGCCGATTACGACCAATTCATCTAAAGTTAAAATTTCCTCTTCCATAGTGATATCTATGATCGTTCTTCCGCTTACCGAAACATTTTGCTGGACATAACCAATCATGCTATATTTGAGAGTTGCGCCTGGCTCGCAATCAATTGAATAATCTCCGCTTAAATCGGCAATTGCACCAACTAATGCAACAGGATCATAAACTGTAACTCCGACTAATGGCATGCCATTTTTGTCCATGATTTTCCCGGTAATTGTTAATTTCTGAGCCAATACAAACACCGGTAATATCAGAAGGAAAAGAACTGTAATAATGATAGATCGCTTAGTCATTGCAGTAATATTAATTTGAGGTTTTAGTTCTTAAAAAATAAAAATATGTCACTTAGTCTGCATTTAAAAAAGAAAAAATAGGTAAATAAACTTTTAGTGTTGCCTGAGTCATGTCAATCCCTTTTATTTGAATGGAATGCGATAAATCGATGCCCTGATTATTATGAATATGACTAAATATTGTAAAATTATTTTATCAAAGCATATATACTATGGATATTTTTTACAAATTAATGGATTTGTATATTTTATCATCCTTCTTCTATTTTTTGGGCAAACAAATAAAAATTAAATGGTGGCGGACTCAGTAGGAAGTTTTTCAAAAAAGTAGAGGCTGTCGAAAATGCAGAATTTGACAGCCTCCCTACTCATACTAACTAACAACTAACTATTTACTAACTAATTTCTACCTTTTAATAAACTTTTGAGTGTAAGATTTGGTTCCTTCTTCAATTTTTACAATATAAATACCAGCGGGCATTGTTGTTTCAGTTACAATAACGGGAGAAATAAGTATTTGTCGTTTCTGTAAAACAATCTGGTTCTTAATATTATAAATTGTAATATTAACTTCCAAGTTGGATAAATCACAACCCTTAACGAAGAAGTAATCCTGAACAGGATTAGGGAAAATCAAGATATCACTGCCTTTGGATGAAATTACCGAACCAATTCCGGTTGGCCAATCACTTGGACATGCAGCAGGGCACTCTACTTCAGCCACCTGAAATGCACCAATCTGAGGATCGCATCCGGGTTCCTGAACTTTTACCCGATATACTCCGAAATCATAAATAAAAAGGTCATTTTTATTGTTATCAGTAATTTCAGTATTATCCTGATACCAGGTATATGTAATTGCATCTCTCTTTGGAGGAATCGGATATGCATATATATTTACAAAATTGTCTCCCACCGGATAGCAGCATCCTTCGCGTTTAAAAGCATCAATTTGAATATAGGGTGCAGGTTTTGGCGTTTGCTCAAAAACATTGATAGCATGTGTTTCGATGCCATTCACTGATACTTTATAAAGAGCCGCTCCGTCAATAGTGAGCGTATTAGCAGTAGTGGAGTTATCTACAACAGTAGCCCCATTTTTTGACCAAGTAAAAGTTGTTGTTCCATTAGCAGCAACTTTTGAATCGAGTTCAGTTGAAGGAAGAGCGCATAAGGTCAAATCATGACCAAGATCAGGAATGGCCATCATTGCTGAGAAATCGGCTATACCAACACTAAATTCTTTATACCAGGAAACATCAAAGTGGGAAAAGAAGAATTTGCCATGTACGTAATTGACAGTTGTAGGTCTTCCACCGCTTGCAATCCATGCCGGTTGGCGAGTGTATGGAGCATCAGATAAGGATGTCTGCCCTTTCCATGTCACGCCACCATCGGTTGAATAATTAAAGTAATATCCCGAAACCTGCTCTCCAAAGCTTCCATATCCAATATATGGGTCTTTTGTATTGTCAAAATCAGCTGGAAGTGGTGATCCATTCATATCGAACCAGCCTTTTGCGATAACTCTGGCGCCTATTGCGAAAATAATTTTTCCATCGTCAGATGCCGCAAGCCATCCAAAACCGTATTTTTTTGACCAGAGGTTTCCGGCACCATCAGAAAAGTCGAAAATCTTTACACTCGTTGGAAAGACTTTCACCAACGTATTCTTATCAAACTTATTAAAGAAAATCGCATTTTCAGCACCATAACACAAATGAGCAACTCCCTGGCTATTCACATACAAATCAGGCATACCCTTACTTCCGTCGCCATCGGTAATTGTTGTTTTGTTTGCATTTAAGTCTGTCAACAAATTGTTACCTGCATTTGCCCACGAGAAATTGATTTGTGAATTATCCCCTGAAGCGAAAAAAACCTTACCGTTTTTGCCTTTAAAAACCATTCTGTTACCCAAGGCATCTACTTTTGTCAAGGTTCCAAGGTCAGTAGCAGAACTTTCACCAGCCTGGTAGAACCGTACATCCTCACCTTCCGCTGTCGCGAGGTAAACATGATCATTATCAGCAGCAGCAACTCCAACATTTGTATTTCCCTGTTTGGGTTGTGCAATTACATAATTTCTAGACCATACGTTGTTTTGACTAACCATGCGATACCTGATTTTTCTTCCGATTTTAATATCATCCAAACCAGATGTATCGCGGGTTAAAAGATGAGTATTCCCATCAGGAGTAATTCCAATACCAGGATTGAAATCCTGATATGAAGCATCGCCATCGCCATTATTATTATCCCGAAGTACAGTAACTCCATTCTCATCGTACTGATAATACCCGCGCACCGACCCATAAAAACTGACATCGCCTGCAGATATGATATGAAGTTTAAAATCGGGGCCTACTTCTGCATTCATCTGATAACCAGGAGTTGTTGCGGCAAGTCCGACCATACCGGGTAGGAAAGTAATAACCGGCTCCTGCGCAAAAATTTTAAATGTTATCATGAAAGTCGCACAAAGTATAGATATAAATTTTGTCATTTTTTTAGATTTTGGTTTTATTTAATATGACATATTGAAAAGTTTACTTTTTCAAGATCACCTTTCTTGTAGTAGTGGTTAATCCCTCTGTCATTTTGAACATGTATAATCCATCATTGAATCCAGACAGATCAATGGATGTTTCGTCTGACACAAAAGGTATTGATAATACTTTTGAGCCAAGGCTATTGAAGATTTCAATAGTCCTTTTTTGGTTAACCATAGTGCTATATTGCACATTCACTTTCCCTTTAGAAGGATTTGGATAAATAATCATCTTTTGATCGTAATTCAAATTCTGAACACCTACATTACCAGAAGGACTGCCAGGCAGCGTTGCGATTGCTGTAGAATCTAAAACGTAATTATAAATTCTCAATTCGTCAATCGAACCTTTGAAAAAGTTGGAGAATTTCATCCATCCTGAAGTTGCTCCTATATCATAAGGTTTCCAGCCATAACCTCCGCCGACACTTATACCTTCATAGCTTCCAAGGAATGAATGTATAACCTCAGGTATTACGACCATAGGGCTGCTAAGATCTGCTTTGAGTTTATAACCTCTTAAGGTATCCTGAGCAACTAATTTATTATTAACATAGAGTCGCATCGCACCTTTATCAAATACGGTTGCAACATGGTTCCAACCGGCGCCAAAAGTCCATTTAACTTTAACAGTTTTTGTTGTTCTTGTAAAGAAAAAATTATATGAATCGTCAGAAGCAAGAGCAACTGCATCATAGGTAAGATAATTATTCTTTAAATAAAGAAATAAGCCTTCACCATCTCCAAGTCCAATAATCTGCTGCCATCCCTGTGCTATGTTATTACTTGTTTTTATCCACATAGCCATTGTAAACTCATCCTGTTGGGTACCAATAAGTGAATCTGAAAAAGACATGTGTCCCAGATTTTGAGCAGCTGAAGCTGCAATACTAACAGCCAGAGCATTTGATGTGCCATCGAGAACGAGGCAGTTATTAACCTTCCCGCTCGGATCAATTATATAGCTTGTTTTTTCCCCATTAAAAAGGCCTATTCCATGATTTAAGGGTCCTTTGTCTTCAATTAATAAAGTATCAGAAGAACTGATAGCTTCAAAATCGAAATATCGCAGAGTATCCTTGTCCTGAGTGTAAGAATTTAAAGCTGTACCGGCAAAAAGCAGAAAAAGTAGTAATAGTTTTTTCATAATGGTTATGTTTTAGATTAGAAAAGTTTTCAAATACTGTTCAATTCACTTTGTATTTAGAAAAATAAAGATATAATTGAAGTTAATGTGAATTATGGACATTAATAACTATCATATGGACAATTTATTCAGGTTTATAGTTTTAGGAATACAAGGAAAGGTTGATAGCATTTTAAAAACATAATTATGAGTATAATCATTGAATTCCCAATTCATTCAATTTTAATAAAAGCTCTTCAGCGGACATTGGTTTGGCAATTATTTTTTTCTGCCGATCCACAAGAAATATCGAGGGTGTAGCGCTTAAATAGTAATTAATAGCCTCTGGGCCATCCCAGCCTTTCAAATCGCAACAGTTTTTCCATAAATAGTCCCCATCGTTAATGGCTTTTCGCCATTCAGTTGCTGAAGTATCAATAGAAATGGTAACAATTTCAAGTGATTTATTTTTCAAACCATCATAGACCCTTTTAATTTCAGGCAGAGTAACCAGACAATGTGGACACCAGCTTGCCCAAAAAATTATCAAAGTATAAGGAGCAGCTGATTGATAAAGACTATAAACACTCTTATCGGCACAATTCATTTTGAAATCCGGTACAGTTTTACCCAATGCCATTTTGGTAAAACCTTCGAGTTTGGCATTAAGATTTTTACCTGCCGAAATATCAGTGCATCCAATATCTTTAATATAATTATTTGCAATATGAGTAAGAACTGCGTCCATTCCAACCATTTCAAAACCTCTGACCAAATAGTCAATAATTTGTAACTGCGCTTTTTTATTAACTGATGCTTTTGTTAAGACAATATCTATAGCTTTATTGAATTCAGCCTCCTGAGCCGACTTATTCAGGCTTTGATTTCTGTACATTTGAATATAACTAAAAGCTTTACTGGTAAATATATCTGTTCGTAATAATTTAGTATCGATGAAATCCATATAATCGAAATAATGAGCAAGTATATAAGTCTGCACTTCAGTTAAAGGTGTTGAAAAACTAAATACCGGGAAACGGTTAGCTGTTATGTAATGAAAAGCATAGGAATTTGATTGAAAAATCATAATGCTATCAAAATATTCCTGATACTGGGATAACAATAAGGCGTATCTACTCTTAAATACAGGATAAAACGAATCATCTTCAGTAAAGACATTTTTAAGTTGGAAGATAGCAGAAAGCTGATTTATTGTATTTGTATTATATTTATTAAAACTGTAGTACAGTTCATTCTCATCAGAAGTTATTATTTGCATACTTTCAACCAAATCGGGCATCTTAGTTGAAAGTTTAATGTTTTCACCATTAAAAATAAAGTTGAATGAATAGGGTCTTTGTGTTTGACTGCCAATTCCGATTTCGATTTTATAAATTCCGGGTTGCCAATTTGCCTTAAGACTTAGCTTAAAGGATCCGGCGAGATCGGTACTAGCTGAATCGAGTAAGAGATTTTTATCGCCCTCAAAATTAAAAAGATAAACTTTGGTATTGGGAAGGTTGCTTATTTTAGCTTCAAATAAATAGTTCTCTTGCGCTAATAATGGACTAACCATAAAAACAATAAACAGGAAAAGAAATAGTTTATACATGCTTAATTTTTTTTATTCAATAATTATCCGAATGCTTATACAAAACTGAATAGCCCATTTATGAAGCCTAAATTAGCACAAAAAACTTAGGTTTTTATTGATCCATTTTAAGCCGCCATTATCAAAAACACCAACAAAGGAGTTGCAATGCCGATATATTAAATTCAGGGTTTTCATGGATCCGAAGAAAAAAATCCACAGCTTTCGCAAATTTCTCAGTCTGAAATTTAAGTATCAGTGAAAAATTGCGAAATCTGTGGAACTTGATAATTGATGAGACTTAGAAAGAATTGTTTCTTATTTTTACATCCAGTCAATCTGCTCTCTGATTATCTTTTTATTAATTTGAGAGATGTAACCGAACTTCCATTAACAACCTTAATTATATAGGTGGATTTGGCCAGATTAACTAATGAAATGTTCGTCTCTGAAGTTGAAATACTATTTTGCTGAATTAGTCGACCCTGCATATCTATAATTTGGTAAATCGCACCTTTAGAAGGAGTGTTTTGTACCCTTAGTGTAACTTCGCATTCAGCCGGGTTGGGGTAAACATCTGTGGCTCGTTTTGCAGATTGGCTTTCGATTTTATTTGGTCCTTTTTCAATGCAACGGATGTTGTGCCCATTGTTTTTAAACCAACCACCTATCGACATGTTAGTGGCGTTACTATAAGTTCCGATTTCAGTACCGAAATCGGTGGAGTTTTCTTCAGATGCCCAAAATCTGCTTATAACACCATTATAAGCCCAGCTACCCAGGTTGTATGCACGAGCTCCAAGAAGTTCAATTGAAAACCCCGACTCATTTTTCCCGCCTCCGGCCGTTTGAAGGTAAGGAGTGCACACAGCCAATCCTCCATATTCATCAGCTAATGCAGTCCAATCCTCTATTGAAGGTACTTGCCAACCGGAAGGACAAAGCTTTCCTGTTTTAGCAGCATACCAGTTGTAATACCCACCCATGTCTTTATTAAAATCATCATTATCCAGCCATCCTAAGGCAGGTATTGCTTGCTGGTTTGCCCATGTTGCATTATCTAAAACGGGGACTAGAGTGCCATCATTTAACTTGGTTGTTTTCAGGTTTTCCTTGGTCCATTTCATATCTCCAATAGTTACAATATTATAGACATTCCCGTCGATATCTGTAACTGTTGTTTGCGCAATTACAACTGCAGTAAAAGCTATCAATACGAAAAAAAGTAGAAGTTGCTTCATTTTTTAAAGATTTTAGGTTAATTAAAAAGGGTATAATATTTACTAAAATTTGCTTATCATTTTTGTTATCATTTAAAATCCTCAATTATTATCAGCACCATATAAAATGCTTTCATCTCATAATTTCAAAGGATTTATTGAATTGCTTTTCGTTATTTATAAGTTTCAAAAAATAAATACCTGTCGGTAAATTTCCAATGCAAATATCAATGTTTTTAGAATTGTATTTTTTATCGATATTATTAGTCTCAGAATAAACTAGGTTACCTAAAGCATTGTATATTACTATGCTTACAATACCTTTCATTTTGCTATTCATCTGCAAATTGATAATATCATTAGCGGGATTAGGGAAAATGGAAAAATCCTTCTCATTTCCTGTTTGGTCAATTCCAACAGTGCTAATTACATTTACAAGGCATGAATCTTTTGCCATAAAGTCGGTTGAAGTGGCGATGATATAAGTTTTGCCAACTTTCACTGCTGTTATTTTCCCATTGCTATCAACAGTCGCAATGCTAGTCTTTTTTGAACTCCATTTTGCACATTTGCAGGCAGCATTGTCAGGGAAATAATTTGCCTCGAGAATTGTGTCTGCGTTTAGTGGTAGGTTTAGTGTATGTGAACTGATGAACATGCTATCGACATGTATGCAATCTTTAGGGGCAGAAGCTAAAAAGCAAACGGCATGCCCAATACCCGCACCACCAGGCAAGCCTGACGAGCTTAACCTTTTTATTACACCACAATTATTTTCTTCTAAGAAATATTTATAATTTCTCCCTCCACCCCAGCATTCTTCACCTCCCACAGCCGAAAAATGCGATCCAATATTAACAAACATAACATCATCAGGAGCAGCGTCGGGTACAGTATAAACGAAAAAACCAAGTATTTCGGTATGACCCTGATTTTTTGTTTCAACAATAGTCCCGGTTTTTTCAGTTTTTAAACCCAATATCCAGAGGTTCGCACCATTGTTTGTTATGTGGGTGCCCTGAGGTTCAGTGTTTAACTGTCTGGCCCAAATATTGCCTTTGTTAAATACTAATTTCCCCGAACAAACATCTTCTAAAAATACGTCTCCTGTACCTGGTAAGTTTGTCATACTGCCATCAATCATAGCTTTCAAAACAACAGTGCGGTTTGAAGCCTGTGTTACCATATTTCCTGTACCACCAGAACCTCTGACGTTATCAAAAAACACTACTGGTGCGGTACCCTCTTCAACCCGAAAAGTACCTCTCCAGCCGCAATTAACAGTACCTCCACAACCTATTATGTGTTCCACATTACCCCTTACTCTTATTGTATCATAAAATGTATAATTCCCATAGGGAAAGTAAACAGTTGATTTTCCTGCATCTATAGCCGCCTGAATGGCGGGGCCATCGTTAACTCCATTCGATGGCGGTACTTTTACCCAATCTTCAACCGGATCAAAAGTTGAATCCGGGGCTTCCTTTATTTCAAGATTAAGCATGGTGGTCGGAAAATTGTCAATGCCAACGGCCTGGTGCGAAGTCCACTCCGAAACTGAGGTAGCAGTAACATTGGTCATATTACCTGCTGTATTTTTAACAAGCTTACCATAACCCTGCATTGTTGCACTTCTCAAATACAACAATCCACCGTTATTTATCGCATCAGTAGTTGCTAATCCGCCAGTAAGGTTTGCCCCAACAATGGTCATTGAACCACCAAGGTTATTAATAGCCTGAACACTATTTACACTAATGATATCTTCGATAGAAACGACCTGACCTTCATTTCTAAATCCACACATTTTCTGATTTTTCAAAGTTATGTGCTGAAAAGTCTGGCTGTTTTGTTGGAATTTACATTTTATTCCATAGTTAAACCCGTCAACTTCAACATTTTTAATAAGAAGAGGCCCATTTTCACCAATATATTCAAGGTCTAATCCGGTAATCCCATCTCCATCGCCCGACTTAATTTTTACATTAAACATTCCCCCTTGGTTATTGGAAGTATATTTTAGGGCTATTGCACCTGCATTTCCGATTCCTGTATTAAATGTCATATCTTTTATTACCTGATGAAATCTTTGAGCTACACCCGATCCAAAATTTACCATTTCCTTTGGTTTAGTTGAACTTGTGTAACCAGTGCAATTATCTTTTAGCAGTATAATTGTTTTGTCAACGCCGTCGCCTTCTAATCGGTTATACATTGGATTTGACCCTGGCAATTGCAAAACACCACTAATAATATATGTTCCCTTGGGGAAATAAAAAATTCTGTCTTGACTCGCATAATCATTTAAAGCCTTATTAATAGCAGCGGTTGCGTCTACAACTCCTGAAGAATCAGCATTATATGGCGGCTTGGTAATATCAATTACTCCTGCATCAGCCGGATACTTTTGGGAAAATGCATTTGGGAAGATAAAAAGCAGTAAAAAAACGCATGCAATTAAAGTAGAATATTTCATTGTTTTGAAGAGTATAAATGAAGTGTAAAAGTAAACCAAATGCCTCCCAAAAAGCGGAGGAGGCACTTGGTTCATTTCAAAAGTACTATAAATATTATTTCACGCAACGAATGTTATGACCCCCGTTATAGTACCAGGTACCAATACCCATATCATTCCAGGTCAGACCAAAACCAATTTCTGTGGCCTTATCCATACCGCCGTAGTTCCTTGGACCATTTGCCCAAAAACGTGCAATTGTCCAGTCCAGGTGATAGGTTGATCCATCGCCATCACGTGAACCAAGAATTTCTGCGCTAAAACCATAATCATCAGTTCCACCTGCAGCAACTGATTTTAGTTTGGTTCCTGCACCCTGCCATTGTCCGCCCCAATCGGTTACATAGTTCCCGCCAACAAAATTGGCCAGGGTATTAAATTCGTCTCTTGTAGGAACATGAAATCCGGATGGGCATGGATTTTTTCCAGGGGTATTTGCTGCTTGCCAGTTATAGAAAGCTCCAACATTTTTAAGAGTGTCTTCTCTGAAACTATACGCTGCCGTAGTAGTATCAGCAATCAAAGCTAACCACTGAGCATTAGTCTGAGCATTAAGGATGGGCGTTCCATCATTAAACTTGGTGGCTCTCAGATTTTCTTTAAGCCAAGTCTGGTTTCCAATCTTAACTGTAGTATAATCATTTCCGTCAGCATCGTATACAAGCTCGCCTTTCACGCAACGTATGTTTTCACCACCGTTCCAGTACCATGCACCAACACTGAGATTCTCATTTCCACTCCATAAACCAACTTCTGTGGCTTTGTCTTTGCCACCAAAGTTTCTTGAACCCCTGGCCCACCAGCGGGCAATACCCCAGCCAAGGTTATATCCTCCACTGCCACCATCGCGCGCACCCAAAAGTTCACCTTTGAAACCAAAGTCATCGGTACCGCCAGCAGCAACAGATTTTAACTTCGATGCGCAATTTTCCCATGCAGTGGCATCACCATTAAGTGTTCCACCGGCAAAAGCAGCCAAGACACCCCATTCAGCCTTAGAGGGTACACGAAAGCCTGCTGGACAAGGATTCTTATTAGGGGTATTGGCAACTTGCCAGTTATAATAAACGGAATCATGTAAAATTCCCATAGCAGGAGTTACAGTATCTGCAACTAATCCAGCCCAGGTTGCCTTGTCTGCAATAAGAATAGGTGTGCCATCATTAAACTTAGTGGTTCTCAGGTTTTCTTTCAACCATACCTGGTTGCCAATAACAATTTGATGATAAGTAAAACCGTCAATATCAGTTACTGTAGGCAGACTACTTTCAGCAACGGAAAGGGCTCCTGTTCCATCAACTTTAAGAGCATAAACCTTCCCGTTTGCTCCTTTTAATAATATTGAATCAGAAAGACCGACCTGACCACCGCCACCTTCGCCTGAATCACCTTTATCGCCTTTTGGTCCCATAACTCCTGGAACATTAGCTTTTTCAGCATACAAAGCATAAGGAACACTCAATAACTGGCTGGTTCCCATTTCAACATCATTAACAATGATTGTTATGAAATAGGGGCCCATTGCCCAATTTATTTTAGCGAAATTTGCTGCATCAACTGATCCAATATTTAAAGTAACCAAACCATAGGCATTTGTAGTTGTATTGTGAGTTTCACTTAAAACAATGTCGCCATCGGCAGCACCTTTTAAAATAACCACATCAACTTTTGCTGCAGTGCTTACCTTTACAGCACCAGCAGCATCGCGTATTACAGCCTGATATTTGAATAATCCGGGGGCAGCCTGAGAAAACAGGCTCGCAGTAATTAATACCGTAACAATACTTAAGAATAATTTTTTCATAGTCTTAGTTTTATTTTTTAATGATTGTAAATGATTTAATATCTGAGGAAGCATTGCTAATCTTCAAAATATAGCTTGCGTTAGTCATGTTGCTGAATGAAATAGTGGTTTCCTCAGCCTGGATGCGGTTTTGCTTTAGCAGCTTTCCGTTCATATCAAAGATCTGATATCGCAGACCTTTTTCCTGAGCATTTGTAATTTGCAACTTCAATTCAGCAACAACCGGGTTAGGATAAGCGTTTATTGCAAAGTCAACAATAGTAAGATCAATTGCATCAGGAATACTAATGTTACCTGGTTGAAACCCTTCCATTAACACAATGTCTCCTGAAGAATAAGTAGCAATGGCAAGTTCACCAATAGTGTAGCTTACTGATCCACTGGTGTTTGAATTGAAATCTCCTCCAGTTGCAATAACCTGCTGCGCCTGCAAAGTAGTTCCAAAGCCAAAAACGCAGAAAGCAATTAAAAGCTTTTTCATTTTTCTCATAAGGATTTTGTTTTAGTTAATACAATGATTGTTAAAAACCGTTATTTATTTTGGGCTGTCATAAAGACGAATAAAGATACTCCTTGAATGAAATGCGAGTTATGGACAAGAATAACTATCTCATGGACAATTTATTCAAGGTTAAAAAAAACAATGATTTTACGATTAATTACCTTTTGAGAATTGCTTATAACAATATCATTAATAGGTAATTAACAAGCAATCATTACAAATACATTTTAATATGTAATGCAAGAGCTTATTATTCTCTGATACAGAAAAACCTTGAATTTTTAGTTAAAAAGGATGAGATTTTGTTCCAAATGCCAATTTTATCTAAAAGGGATACACTTCAAATGGTTGAACCCATTTTTTATTACCTGAAAAGGTCCTGGGATTGTAAAATCAGTAGATATAGGCGAATTATAAAAGTCTTTTTCAATCCCTTTTACTGGGATGCATTTAAAAGAATTAAAAGACTCGCCGTTAGAAATATTCATAAAAAGATCAAGTGGCGATAATACGGATGCTCCCTTCATAACAGCGCCGTTTTCAACTTCTCCTTTATGAATTTCAGGAGTGAAGCTATTGAGATCATTACCTGTCATAATCCTCCAGATATCAATATTTACCATAGGCTGAACTTTCCAGATTTCAGGATCCGGGGATTTTTCAGGTGGAAAATTTGCCCTTTTTAAGGAGTTTTTTAAGATATTAGCAAGAGTATCTTCAGAAATCCTCTTATCATTTGAGCCAATGGTAAATGAATTGAATGCTAATCCCTCCCATTGCCATTGCAAACCATTGACAAACAAATTATAATCCGATTTATTATTGAAGACTCTTTTGCCATCATCGGGTGGCAAACATATATGTCCACGATAGTTATCAATAAAGGTGTTATTGAAAATCTTCAAATCATGAGTCCCGCAAATCCCTTTTTTACCAGCCTCATTGGGAATTGTTCGTTCGGTAACAATGCGGGCGTAAAATCCAAAATGTGAATTACAATATAAAAGGTTGTGGGCAATGGTTGCACCGGATGCATCGTGGGTGTAAATTCCATCACCCATCCGGGTATAGGCAACAATATTATTATCTACCATACAATTTCCGAATCCAAGTTCAAGAAAAATTCCCTGTCCTGAATTTCCAATAACAGTATTGCGGGTTATACGTGCACCATACCATCCCCAATCCAGCCATATTCCAGAGCAATCATTATCTCTTACAATATTCCCTTCAATTATACCACTATCAAGTCCATGAAATTTAATTCCTGCCGATTCTGCCCAGGGGTTGGCCAGTCGATTATTCCTTTCGATCAGGTTATACCTTACAATCGTGTTTCGTGCACAATGGCCTGCAATTCCACAAGTCCCGTTATCGCTAATTTCATTGTTCTCAATAAGGTGATATCCAACTGTATTTCTTTCAGGCCTGAATGTATTATTATCGGTATCAACAGGACCTTCATCTCCACAGTCAATTCCAAGAGACTTTGCCCAGCGAATAGAATTATTCCGAATGATCCAATGATTTCCCGAACGGCAACCCAAAGCTCCAGCCTGAGGGTAGCCATCTTTTTCCCAAAATGAACTGGGAAACTGATTTGCACAATGCTCCATAATAAATCCGTTGACTTCAATATAACCAAGTCCGCGTTTTTTTGGTGCGAAAATTCTATTTCTTACTGCATATTCAATTGTACTATTATATATGGTGTAATTTCCAATATAAGTAAAGTGAATGAATATCAACTTTTTATCCTTCTGTACATAGAAACTACCCGGAGATTGTTTTAACTGTTCAAAACTCTCAGCTTCAGCATAAATTCTGCCATTTACAAAAATCTCTCCGAGGGAAAAGAATTTTTCGGGAGAAAACATTCTTGTGAGAAAGGGATTAAAATCGCCTGTAGTAATTGTATCTATGGGGCTAGAGAAAATATTCACATTTTCAGAAAAGACAGTCCAGTGATTTTTCCAGATTTCCGATCCCTTTAAAATAACCTTCTCACCGGGAGCTGCCAGATAAACAATATATTTCCCGGGTTCTCCTCCTCTTTCCGGAGCAACCCTTTCTCTGTATATACCAGCGTGAACAAGCACTGTATCAGAAGGCATGGCAATAAGTGTAGCTTTGGAAATCGTTAAAAAAGGATAATCACTAGTGCCTGGATTAGAATCATTGGCCACCGGGTTTTTCTGACTAACAACCCAAACTCTGGCTGCAACTGAGTTTGAAAATAAAACACCAAGGGTAAAAACTATCAGGATTTTGGAAGGTCTCATCAATTAATTCCTTAGAAATGTATTATTTAAGTAATGTATTCATAGAAAATACTTCAATTCTACTCTTGAAAAATTATGCTCTCCATGGCCGGCTTCTCGGGATATCACTGTTTAGGATTTCATATGCGAGATTAACATTGTCGATCATCTGGAAATCATACATCCCTACACATATAAAATCTGCTCCATGTTCAAAGGCCCACCTAAATGCATCTTTTGGAAGAATTGCTCCGGCAGCTAAAACCTTAAATGCTATCCATGGCTGCTCCAGTGTACTCATGAATTCTTCTGTTTCATCTGAATTCTGGCAGAAAATATTGTCAGCAAAACCTTCCTGAAGTGTTGTTTTCCTTTCATTATCGATTCTTGCAGACCAGTATGAGTTTTTATGAAAGGTCTTCATCCAGAAATCTGGTATTAATCCTTTTTCAACACAAGCTTTTATAGTTTGCAACTCATGAGCACCTATTCCTGCTGGGAGACCACTCTTCCTTGTTGTTTCGAGTGCCCAGGCAATCTCATCAAACTTCCCTTCTTTAACAAAGATATCAGCTGTTCCTCCCTGTACATAGCAAGCGGCAGCTCCATTATCAATAGATTTAATTAAATCATCACGGAAGTTCCAACCCCCATCGCTGATGAACTGGATTTTCCCACCCTGATCCCAGTATTTTTTTATAACAGGACTAAGAATTGGATTAGTAATCAGAGTATTAATTCCGCATTTTTCTGCCATTTGCAGAGTCTTAAAAACCTTATCTTCAGTATGGTATGCTTTTACAAGATCGTTAACATATAATAAATCACGGGCATGAGCCCAACCTCCAATGAGGTTACCTCCCATGATCATCCTGCTCAAATCCAATCCCTTTATTTTTGCATGTGGAATTTTCCCTTTAAGCTTATCCAAGCCTTTATAATCAAGTGGTTTTGAGGTGGCACCAGAGATTACATCTGTTCTGAGATTCTTTTCTTCAAAACTTTCCCATCCATGTTTTTGATTAAAGGCAATGGCAAAAGCTCCCGCAATCGGAATTGTTGCCATAGCTTTGAGCATGTCCCTTCGCTTACTGTCGCCTTCATTAGTCTCAACATCTTCTTTTTTCTCCTTTTTGACGAAAAATGATTTTATCGGAACGGCTCTGAAATAATCCAGTCCATATTTCCTACTAGAGTCAGATGACATGATAACCATCAAAGCAAAAGCTTCAATGAGATTCAGGTTAACAATCATAAATATTCCCTGTGGACCAACCTCCTGAAATACTCCAATAAAAGGAGGATATGCAAAATAGTATAATAAAAGTAATAAGGTCCCGCCAATAGATGCAATTCGGGTAAAAAGCCCAAACATTAAGCCTAATCCAACTAAAATCAATCCCCAGATATTAAGCAGGTCAACTGCTTTCATAACTATATCATTCGACGCCATCCATTTAAAAAAGCCAGCCAGTATCCATGTAGAATTAAGAAGATAATTTTCAGCTGTCCAACCGGAATGCATAAGTTTTGTTAGCCCTTCATAAAGAAAATGCCAGCCGATGGCTACCCTTAAAAACAAAAGGAAAAATACCAGCATTGCACTTAGATATTCAACTTTTCTAATTTGTTTCATAATTCCCCATGTTTATTTATTTGGAAATATTTAATCCTTTGGCCTACATGCATTCAGATACTGCATAATATCCTTTGCTGAAACTTACGCAATATAGTATATGTTACATTCATATTCATGGATACTTTCTTCAAAGAAATGGATTCTGAATTCAATTTGTTTGACGTTTTCCTCATAATGTTTAAACATTTATAAGCTTCAAGAATAAAACTAAACGAATAGTTTCCTAAGAAGAAAGATGAGATAAATACTTATTATTGAATTCGTTACACTGCTCTGCGGATGACAAATAATTCACCTATCTATTATTTTTGATATCCAGGATTCTCATACTTCACACTCACGCAAAGGTTGAGATTGTAGGCAGTCATTTTATAAAACTAGTAAAATTGTCCATACGATAGTTGCTATCGTCCATTATTCAGATTTCCTCTGCGGAGTATCTTTATATGCAATCAAAAACAATGTTTTTAATAACAAAACATAAAAACTTGATAAATAGGAAGTTTTAAGTATAGCTGGAAATTTTACACAAATTAAATTTTATGAGCAAAATAATAGTAATCGGAAGTTCAAATACTGATATGGTTATTAAAACAAACAGACTGCCGGTTCCGGGGGAAACTATTCTGGGAGGCACTTTTATGATGAATGCTGGCGGTAAAGGAGCAAATCAGGCTGTTGCGGCAGTCAGGCTTGGTGGCGAAGTTACTTTTGTTACAAAAACCGGAAATGACATATTTGGCGAAAAAGCCATGCAGCAATTCATTAATGAAGGAATTGACACAAAGTATTCTATTAAAGACCCTGTTAATCCTTCTGGTGTTGCATTGATAAATGTTGATGAAAATGGAGAAAACTGCATTGTTGTTGCTCCCGGCGCAAATGGCACTTTAAGTAAAAATGAGATTATAGATAAACTTTTTGACCATGATCTTTCAGATTTATTCCTTTTACAACTTGAAATCCCCCTCGATACGGTTGAATATACAGCAAAAAGAGCCGCAGGAAAAGGGTATAGGGTTATTTTAAATCCTGCACCGGCCAGCGCTCTTTCCGATGAAATACTTAGAAGTCTTTATTTAATAACTCCTAATGAAACTGAAGCTGAAATTCTTACCGGGATTAGGGTTCATGATGTCTCTAGCGCCGAAAAAGCCGCCTTAAAACTCAATGAAAAGGGAGTAAAAAATGTTGTAATTACAATGGGTGCAACAGGGGCATATATTCTGTGTGGAGGTATTTCAAAACTAATACCGGGAAATTCTGTAAAAGCAATCGACACCACTGCTGCAGGGGATGTCTTTAATGGTGCTCTTACTGTTGCCCTTTCTGAAGGTAAGACCATTGAAGATGCTGTCCATTTTGCAAATAAAGCTGCATCAATCTCAGTAACCCGCATGGGAGCTCAGGCATCTGCCCCTTTTAGAAAGGAGATTAATTTAGTAACATTAAAAAATAATTACTCAACTTAATAGGAAATTATCTTTATTGCGAACAATATTAAGGTTTGTTTATTTTATCATTCCTCAAATTGCTATTAATTCCAAAATCATTAATTGCAGCCGTCTGGCATCTATAAGTATAGCTCTCGGAACGAATATCCCTGTTAAATATGAAATTATAAATAGTCAATTATTATTAATAAACTGAAACTTAACGCCTATGAAAGCTTCTTCTTGCCTTTAAAAAAATCATAGAATGAGGAAACATTCCACGATTTACTAAACTAAGATTAAACCTTTCCATTTCTAAAATCTTCTAAAATAGAAATGGCAGTATTCTAACCTAAAACCATTACAATTTATGAAAAAAAATCATTTTTCAGATCATGATTTTTCATCATTTCGGCTCAAAAAAAGCCTGATTTTGAAAATTTCATTTGTTCTATTATTGTTCTATTCGTTTTCTTTTGCAATCCCTACATATGTAAATGGTAATTTCGAAAACGATCTCATCAAAATTGCTACTGGAGGGTCAGAGCAGCAAAAAACTGTATCAGGTACCATCACTGATTCTCAAACAAATGCTCCTTTAGTTGGTGTAGAAATTATTATTGAGGGCAGTACCATTGGCGTTATCACTGATGCAAACGGTAAATACTCTATTGTTGTACCTGGTGATAACACTGTTCTTGTGTTTTCATACATTGGTTACCTTACGCAGCATGTTGCGGTATTAGGGCAAGCTGCTATAAATATATCAATGGTTCCCGATGCTCTTAACCTCGACGAAGTTGTAGTAATTGGTTATGGAGTTCAGAAAAAATCTGAAGTTACTACAGCTATAGCAAGTGTAAAATCTGATGAGTTTGTAAAGGGAGCCGTTCTTGATGCAGGTCAGTTGCTTCAGGGAAAAGTTGCCGGGCTCACAATCATTAATAATGGCGGTGATCCTACCGGCAATTCTCAGATATTGCTCAGAGGAACTGCAACACTTAGCACAAGCACCCAACCTTATATTCTCATTGATGGGATTCCGGGGGATTTGAATACTGTTGCCCCTGAAGACATTGAATCTATAAATGTTTTGAAAGATGGTTCGGCAGCTGCAATTTATGGAACCCGCGGTACTAATGGGGTTATACTTATTACAACCCGCAGGGCAAGCGGAAAAGCAGCATCCTCAATCGAGTATAATTCCTATTATAGCACCCAGAAGATTGTAAGGAAACCTGATATGCTGACTGCAGCACAATACCGTCAAAAGATAGCTGATGGTGTGGGTTTTCAGGACATGGGCGCCTCAACTGATTGGGTTGACGCTATAACCAGATCTCCCTTTTCTCATGTACAAAACCTTACTATCAGAGGTGGGGACTCGAAAACTAATTTCATAGCTTCTGGAGTGTACCGTGCTATTGAAGGCATAATGCAAAAATCTGACAATCGCACTTTGAATGGTCGATTTGATTTGAACCATAACATGTATGACGGTAAACTTTTATTCAATTTCGGTTTCCTTGCTTCGAATAATTCATATACAGCAACTGGAAATGGATGGGGCGCAGATCCTTATGCTTTTGACGCATATACTTATCGTCAGGCTTTAAACCGAAATCCCACAGAACCTGTTAAGAATGCAGACGGTAGCTTTTATGAAAGGCCGAGTCTGTATTTTTATGATAACCCTGTAGCCCGTCTCTATGAATCAGATGGAAAAAACACTTCAAATTCAACCAGAATTAATGGAAGCATTACCTTAAAACCCATTGAAGGTCTAAGTATCAAAGCTTTAGTTTCCCAGCAAAAGTATAATCAGCTGACAGGATATTCTGAGAATTTTAATCATATATCAAATCTCAGGGATAAGAGGCATGGTTATGCAGCAAGAAGCACAAATGAAAGCACTGAAAAAATGTTGGATTTAACTGCTGATTATAGCAAATCAATTGGCGATCATAATTTTTCAGTACTTGCCGGATACAGCTACCTTTCACAAATGTATGAGGGTTTTTATTCAGATAATTATGATTTCCCGACAGATGCCTTCACTTATAATAATCTGGGAATTGGAAATGCTCTTTCATTAGGATTTGCAAAAATGAGCAGCAGCAAAAGCTTATCTAACCTGATTGCTTTCTTCACCCGCGTCAATTACAGCTATAAAGAGAGATACCTTCTAATGGCCAGTTTTCGCAGAGAAGGCTCTAATGCATTTGTAGGTGCAAAAGAACCCTGGGGTAACTTTCCAGCCGTTTCAGTTGGATGGAGAATTAACAAGGAAGATTTTATGAGCAACATGACATTTATTGACGACCTCAAATTACGGGCTGGATATGGCGTTACAGGAACCGCTCCTGATCAAATGTTCCTTGGGGTTGGCCGTTTAGGTTATTCAGGCTATTTCCTCAATAACGGGGTATGGTCTCCAACACTTGTACCTGTAAGTAATCCAAACCCTTACTTGAAATGGGAAGAAAAACATGAAACCAATATCGGACTTGACTTTTCACTCTTAAAAGGACGAGTAGGTGGAAGTATTGATTACTACAACCGTCGCACAAAAGGTCTGTTGTATGACTATGCGGTTCCTTCACCTCCAAACCTTTATGGCATTACTACAGCTAATGTTGGTACAATGGAAAACAAGGGATTAGAAGTAATGTTTAACCTTGTTCCATTGAAGACTAACAACTTTTCATGGACTTCAAATATCAGCTTCTCAACCAACCAGAATAAACTGGTAAGTTTGGAAAATGATTTGTATACACTGACCAATGATTTTTTTGATGTTGGTTATCTCAATGATGGAGGTGGCTGGACTCACAGAGTAAAAGTGGGAGAAAAGATCGGAAATTTCTATGGATTTAAAGTTGTAGATGTTACAAGCGATGGTAAATGGATCTATGAACTGCCTGATGGTAGTCGCGTGAACTTTGATGGTTTTACCAAGGCAGAGGCCGATAAAATGATACTTGGAAATGGCTTACCGAAATATTATGCAGGATGGAATAACACCTTCCGTTACAAAAACTTTGATCTAGGTATTACCATGAGAGGAGCATTTGGCTTTCAGATCCTGAATTCTATGCGTGTTTATTATGAAAATCCTCTTACTACTGCATATAATCAGCTCAATTCGGCTTATGATAAAGCATTTGGAAAAGCTATTCTAAATGTGAATGAAACTGAATGGAACAGCTATTATATCGAAGATGGAGATTATTGGAAGATTGATAATGTAACACTCGGTTATAATTTCAAAACTCCAGCCCTTAAATATATAAAGGATGCAAGAATCTATGTTTCAACATTAAATACTCTTGTCTTAACCGGATATACTGGAATAGACCCGGAAGTAAATAGTCTTGGCCTTAATCCAGGAACTGATGAACGGGATAAATATCCAAGTACTCGGACTTTTACAGCTGGAATTAATGTTACTTTCTAATCCAAAAAATTTGAAAAAATGGAAACTTTAAAAAAAATATGCAAATATTTTGTATTCACTTTGGTTCTCGTTTCTTTAACCGGAGCATGCACCAAACTGGAAGATCAGAATTTTAGTCAACTGGTATCTTCTAAATTTGTGCCGAAAACTCAAGACATTCCATCTCTGATTGGCCCGGCGTATGTAAGCTGGCAATGGCTTAATGAAATGGGTATGGAATGGTGGCCAGGATTACGCTGTACACAAGAGATTAGTTCTGACGAACTTATGATCCCAAAAAGACCAAATGGCTGGGTTGATGGCGGAATGTATCGGGATGTATTTATGCACCAATGGACAACCTTTGATACTTATGCAAATGGCACTTGGGTAAATTCCTATAAGGGTGTCACAAACACAAACCGAATAATTTACCAGGTTGAATCCGGTCAGATTCCGGTAACTGAAGGGAAAGAGAACCTATTAGCCGAATTAAAGGTACTTAGAGCTTCTTATTATAATGTGTTGTGTGATCTGTTTGGCAATGTTCCCATTGTAACAAAATTTGACGTTCCTGAAGGTTTTCTTCCGGAGCAAAATACAAGAAAACAGGTTAATGACTTCATAATTTCTGAAATTACGCTATCGATTCCTCTGTTAAGTGAGGAGGTTAGTCCTGCAACTTATGGCCGCTTTACCAAATGGGGCGCATTTGCATTACTTGCAGATATGTACCTAAATGCAGAAGTTTATACTGGTACAGCGGAATGGGCTAAATGTATTGCAGCCTGCGATTCAGTTATTAATTCCGGTAAATATGAATTAGAAACCAATCGGAAAGATGTTTTCAAAGCTCAAAATCAGAATTCAGGTGAAATTATTTTCGCAATACCTTATGATGAGATCTATGCCCAGTCTTGGGGAGCTGCTATGGTTTCACTGGAACCTCAAAGTCAGGAAGTTTATAATATGCAAGGAACCCCGTGGGGTGGATCATGCGCTGTTCCTCAGTTCATAGATACTTATGATCCGGATGATTACAGGCTAATGGATTGGGTTCAGGGTCCACAGTTTTCCGCCAACGGCGACACACTTTATGGTGCTATGGATTTACTCGGCGTTCCCTTTGCATATGTTAATGAAGTTCCCAGCATCGATTCTACAACTGAAATGTCCGGATATCGTGAAGGAAAGTATGAATATGAGGATGGCATGCAAATGTTTATGAATAATGATCAGCCAATATACCGTTATGCTGATATCCTTATGATGAAAGCTGAAGCATTGCTTAGATCTGGTAAAGCAGATGAAGCTGCCACTATTGTAAGCCATGTTAGAGAAAGATCATTTATGGAAAATCCTGAAAAAGCCACAGTCACGGGTAGCAAACTTCAGGGTGGAAGCGTCTACAATTATGGTTTGAGAGATGGCCTCTACGGATGGAATACAACTGAGGGGGGCGCCGATATTCAATATGGTGGATTTCTGGATGAACTGGGTTGGGAATTCGCTCAGGAAGGACATCGCCGTCAGGATTTGATTCGTTTTGGCGTATTTACAACCAAATCATGGTCATCACATAGTCCTAACGGTAGTCATCGCACCATTTTTCCAATACCCCAGGATGAAATTAATAAGAACACAAACCTTACACAAAACCCAGGTTATAATTAGTTAATAGTTAGTCATTTTTGGATGGTCATTTTGCCATCCAAAAATGACTTTTTTTATCCAATCCAATAAGGGTCCTCAAAAATGACAAAACAAAAAGATAATATGTCTATAAAAATGAAAGCAAGTTTAGTCTCGTTCTTCAGGAAAAACCTGTTGGTCATTACCATTATTTTTATAGCCGTATCAACAATGCAGGCTGAAACATGGCATGTATCAGTTTATGGCAATAATGCAAACATTGGATCATTTAAATATCCTTTCAAGACTATTTCAAAAGCAGCAGAAATGGCATGGCAGGGAGATACAATTCTCGTATTGGAAGGCATATACAGAGAACGTGTTGCTCCTCCAAGAGGCGGTATATCAGGAAAACCCATTGTTTATATGGCAGAACCCGGAAAAAAAGTATTTATTAGAGGATCTGACGAATGGAAAGTGGAATGGCATGCAGGCGGAGAAGGTATTCTATTTGCAAAACCTGCCGATTCATTTTTTACAGATGATGTCTATTTCGACAGTGCAAATCCCTTTAAAGTTGATGTGTCCTCAACTCCATGGGGAAGAAATGGCTTCAAAGAATTTCCTGATATTTTCGGATCCGTAAAATATACACTGGGCCAGGTATTTGTAGATGGTCAAATGTGGAAACAAGTCCCTCTTAAAGAGGAAATGCAAACCGAATACAAAACCTGGTGGTATGACAGACTCAGCGGTAATGTATATTTAAATACTGGAAAAGACTCCGGTTTATCAGATCATACAGTTGAAATTACTACGCGTCGCAGAGTATTCGCTCCACATAAAAGGGGATTAGGCTATATTCATGTTATCGGATTCATTATTGAGCATTGCGGAAATCAGTTTCCGGATGGCTTCTGGGATATTAAAGAAAATGCACAATCTGGAGCGTTGGGAACAAGACAGGGAAATCACTGGCTAATTAAAAATAATGTTATCAGATATGCCAACAGCATAGGAATTGATTGCGGAGCAGAAGGTCCTGATAATGAAAGACTGGAAGAAACTCCTGACCTGGGACATTCAATAATTGAAAACTTCAGCCATATTTCAGGAACTGTCATTGAAGATAATTTTATAACAGATAATGGATCAAACGGAATAATGGCGCTTGGCACATATAATCTCACCATTAAAGGCAATGTAATCACCCGCAACAATAACCTGCATTTTAAGGGAAACAACCGCTATGAACAGGCTGGAATCAAACTTCATTTCGCAAACAAGGCACTGATAATCGGCAATTATATTGTTGGTAATTACTCATGGGGTATATGGCTGGATAATCAATGGCCTGACTCAAGAGTTACAGGTAATTTTATTGCAAATAATGAGCGAAGTGGTATTTTTCTCGAACTTACTGATTATCCTTTCGATAAAGCGATTATCGATAATAATATTCTCTTAGGGAATATTGAAAATGCAGTATATGCCCATGATGCGTCAGGCGGTACATTCATAAATAACCTGTTCGCCAACACACCCGGTAACCCTGACGCCTCTGAATTCGGCCAATCTGTTTATGTAAAGCAGACCGGCCCAAGAGATATGGCTGCAAGATCCTACCATTTCTCATTTTATAATAATATTCAGATTGGCAGTAAGCATGTGTATTCCATAAATTATCCTGCCTATCTCAGCGGGGAGCAGCATTTCGACGGAAATGTTTATGATGCTCTTCCCTACAGCAGGGTATTCATAATAAATCCTGCATCCGGAACTAATGATCTTTTCAAAAATGACAGCTTGTTCTCTCTGGTTTTGAATGATATTGGCGACCACGGTTTGAAAACCTCTGATATAAAACAGAATTACGCAGCGCAATTGAATTTCAATGAATGGCAAAAGTTCTGGAAAGTTCACTCACCATTTTATGACCAGAACAGCATTCTTTCTTCGGGAAATATAGTTTCCTATAACCCTGAAAATTTTGAATTGAAGGTTTTCATTAATTTCAAGCCAAAAAACTTGAAAACTTTTAATCACCCTTCATTAGATTATGATTACCAAGGAACAAAGATTTTGGAGGCAATAATTCCGGGTCCTTTGCAAAATTTAAAAAAGGGATTGAATAGCATTATTGTCTGGAATGGCAGACAATCACTCATTGAGAATATATATTCATCCCCGGAAGCTTCGGGTAAGAAACCAAATGAGTTTTAATCTCTCATTTAACAACAATCGAAAAAGTTCCAGGACCCACTATTTGGGCTTTCCCCTCAACTGTCGCTATACCGGATAGATTAGCCTTTACTTTGTCAGGCAGGGTGAGCATTCCACCTTTTAGTTTTGTCAATTCAATAGTAATATTTCCTGTTGGTGTAGGAACTGAACCTTTTATCCATTCCAATTCTGCCAGTTGCGGTTTAATAATACACTCCGAAAAGCCTGCTGCTGTTGAATAAATCCCCAAAACACATTTACTCAATGCCAGTACTGGTGCTGCCCCGGACCAGACATGGCATAGACTGTTGGCAAAAGGTCGTCCATATAAAGTTAGTTTTTCAGCAGGACTTTGCCATGGGCGAATATCTTCTGCAAAACGACTGCATCCATCATTCAGCATACCTCCCCAAACCAGTTTCAGTCGGTTCAGAAAGCTTCCTGTCCTTCCGGCTTTTGCATAAGCCAGACATTCATAAATTTGGTTCAGGCTATAACTTTGTGTATTCCTTTCCGGATTATCCAAAACTTTCCCGAAAACAGTATTATACTCCTCAGGTTTCACAAGGTCAAAAAGAATGCCCCAAACCTGAGCGTAGGAAGTAGTTCTTTTATCTAATTTACCATCGGAATCAATCCCATTTAGAAAAGCACCAACTGCCCCATCCCAAAAAGTTTCCCGAATCTGCTTTCTCATTTTTGAGGCTGCATTTTTATAGAGTTTTGCTTTCCTTGTTAGATTTAATTTTTCTGCAATAGAACCGCCAACCTCAAAACTTTTCATTATCAACATCTGCGAGTAACAAGGAATTCCTTTGCGCTCAGGACCCGTTTCCGGGGTCATTGACCAGTCGGGGAAAAAGCCCCAGGTCTTAAAATTCTTCCCACTGATAAATCCCTTTTCATCCTGAAGACTCATATAAACATCCAAAATATTGAAAAGATTTTCCTGGTAATTTTGAAGCAAAGTAAGATCACCTCGAACTAAAAAATCATGTTCAAACCCCAGAAAAATAAAAGGCGGATAATCTCCAATTCCAAAGTCTTTAAGGCTGGCATTTATGGGAAGGAGCTGCGAAATGATGCTGTTATTGGCTATCTCTTTATCAAAAAAAACACAATCAGCTGCTGGTATAGCCATTATTGCATCTGCCCAAGAAAGAGCATCACGCTTAATGCCATCAAGGTAAAAGTCATGCATACAGCTATGAATTGTTGCTGCTCCGGCAGCCCAAATTTCATTTAATTCAATATCGTTGCAAGAGAAGCCGCCTTTATAATTTACAGGGGTAATATTGGCTTTAAAATGGAGATTTGAAATTATGCAAGTTCCTGTGCTTTTTATCTGGATATATCTTGCACATCGCTCAGGTAAAATATAATTCCGGGGCATCTGGTCTATTCCAATTTCGGGGATTGGCTGCTGTTCCAATTTATCAGGATCAGTTTCCTTAACCTCCAATAAAGATTCTCCCGTGAAAAAACTTAACTTTCCTTCTCCTTCTGCATTAAACGCAATACATCCAATTTCATCATGCCACAAATCGGCTATCAGGCTACCCCCATGTGAAAAATTAAAACCCTTGTCACTTACAACAACATTTTCTGTCGAGACAACTCTGTTTACAGGTATTTCAACAACAATCTCATGCTTACTGTCAGGCAGAATTCCTGGTTCGTCTACAACATGCTCCCATTCAGGCTTTTTCCAGGTTTTCTGATCGAGACTTACTTCCCATCCTTCAGGATCAGAAAATCCCTCTCCTTCAACCATAATACACGGAAGACTTCGGGAGAAATCGACTTTCATTTCGATTAAATGCATCCCTGGTTCAACAATATCCGTGCGGTTTGTAATATCTCCTTCTACCCCATCAACAAGAAAAGATATTCTTCCAGTTGGACCAGTCCAACGAATTCCGGAATTGGCCGAAACCATAAGTTTTTTTCGAAACCATGCGTAATAAACCGGTTGACAAAAATTACCAGGATAGCCTATGTGCCGGCATCTTGAAACAGCTTCTGCTACACGTCTTGAATTTACGTGTGCTGTTTTCTGTCCAGGATACCAGATCCAGGTGGAATTCCATTTTTCAGATGTTTCAGGTAGCACCTTTTTACAATTTTCATCAAGCCAGGGATCAAAAATCCGAAGTCCTTCATTCATTTGTAATGGAACTGCTTGTATGAAGCGGGATTCATCCAAGCTGGCATTTAATGGAAAAAAATATAAAGCACCAGCACCTAAGGCAGTGTTTTTAAGAAATTTACGTCTGTTGAGACCTGTCATTTTTTCTTATTATTAATTTCAATTCTATGTATTTTCAGGCAATATATCCTGCAAGTTTCATCTGTAATTAAGTTATTTTAATGGTCAGATGAACCCCGAAGGGCTCACCGAAGGTAAACCCACATGTTGCTGAATTATATTCATTTGTGATTGTGTTTTTTGAAACTTGTGGGTTTCATCATAATGAATTTAATAAATAATCAAAATTAATTCAAATAAATGAAACAAATCAATCCAGGAATCATTGGTTATTCATCTTTAAATGAAGAAATGCTTTACCTTTTCACAATTTTATTTATATAAACAATTTGACTATTGGATGTTATCGTCAATAAATAAATGCCAGATGGCAAATTAATTCCATTTTTTGCGAGCCTGATTGAATATTCATACGATTCACCCATTCGATATGGTAAGATTTCGTTATACATTAGTCGTCCTGTAACATCTGATATATTTATGTTTAAAGAAGGATATTCCTGGGTCTGTATTTTAACAGTGACAAAATCATCAAATGGATTGGGATAAACATTGTACTTTTCCATAGTCTGGAGGGGTTGGTTTAAATTAGTACCGGGACAATCCCCATATAAATTCTCATCCATCCATTTAAGACGGTCTTGTGCCCAATCTTTGACATATTGCACTTCACTTTCAAAACTTCCCGCTATATATTTATTTGGAGGAACTGATTCATTAATAATATCCCATTTGTTGAAATTTCTGTCAATAGAACTACCCATGACATTTACCATACTATCGATTGTATTCAAAACAGAATTGTCAGATAGTATTGTCGCCCGTAATTCTATCCAGCGACATTTTAATTGATTCCGATAGCTTTCGTCCTGAAGCAATTTGTCCCACCAAAACGGTATTGGCCAGTCATCTACATTGTCAATAATTCCATCCTTTATCCACCCATTCGGTTTATAGCCTGAGGAATAATAGCAAAGTCCCCATCCATAATCATAATCCCAAAGAGGACCCATGACAAGCTTACCGCCTTTGCTGTCGCGTTGCTTATAAAAAAACGCACTGATCTGGTAGGAATCAACATTTCTGGTCAATTCATTAATTAGAAAATAATCTATAAATGAATTGACATCAATATATTTTCGATATCCGTTAACAGGATCGGCGAAATTCGGTCCGTTTAATATAGCTTCAAAATTGTCCATGTACCCTTTTATATAAGTCTTCTGCTGAGCAGTAAGATCAGCATATTTTGGGTCATGGTACATAATGTTAACATTTTTGCCAGCCACTTTAAACTTTGATGTCCATCCGTTTAAACCATCAAATTCCTTATCAAGTTTCAGGATATACCCGCCTGTTAGAGAATCACCGCCATTATCATCGGGATCGAGCTTTGAAATGCGGACTCTGTTTTTATCGATTTTTATCTTCTCCATTAAAACATACAAGCCCAGATAGTTGTCATTGATAAACAATTCGGAAAAAATACATCTCGAACCATAATGGCCAGTTTTAAACCCTAATGAAAATGTAAGTGCATTCCTTATCAGGGTTTTGTCAGTGTATGGGCCATATAAAATCCAGTCATTTTCGGCAGGAAGGCCCATTAATGAAGTATTAAAGTTTGTTCCATCCGTATTTCTTGTTTCAATTGAAAAATTTTTCTTTGGAAATAAGATAAAGCTTGCCTGTCCGCGGTATTCAATACCAATTGTTCCTGAATAATTATTGAAAGGATCGTCAGGATGGTTAAGCGTACCATCTGTATTCATTATGATACCCATGGTGGCGGTTATCTTGGAATCATGTGATATGACTTTCCCATTAGTGTTAATAACAACCACTGGAAGTTCAGACTCAAAAGTCTGTGCTTTCGTACCATCAATAAAAAATAGCAATAGTATAAGGACTAAAAAGAAACTTTCGAATCTCCATTGAAATTTTAACATAATTATCCTCTTTCCTGCATTACGTGTTTATAAAAAACTAAAGTATTGGAATTTAAGAGCAAACAAATGGATGTAAATTTCAATACGATGGATAATTTGATTCTTTTACTCTGGGATGTGAATCATTTAATTGAAAATTTATCTGTTGGAAAAAACTTCTTTTCAGACATTAAACAAAAAGTCTTTAATGGAATAAAGGCAGTTTTAAATGTTAGACTAACAAATTAAAACTGCCTTTCAATGAATGATTATTTTAGTAAAGCGGATTTTGAATCAGATTGGAATTTTTATTCATTTCGTCCAGTCCGATTGGAAGAAAATAAAATCTGTCATTCCATGTACGTGTTTGAACATTGATTTTTGTAAAAGCCGGTGTTGTTGTAATTTTATCAGCATTCAATTTATGTATAATTCTAAGACCTTCAGCATTTTGATAAGTTTGGGAAGCGATCATCCACCTTCGAACATCAAAGAAACGGTGCTCCTCAAATACCAGTTCAAGTCTTCGTTCATTCCTGTACCGGTCAACCAAATCCTGACCTGTTTCAGTAATATCGGGAAGCCCTGCTCTTTTGCGAATTTTATTGATATAGATTTTAGCTTCATCTTCCTTAACTAGTCCAATACAAGCTTCTGCATAATTCAGCAAGACTTCAGTGTATCTGATATAACGCCAGGGTGCGTCTTGTCTGAAAAACTGGGCGTCAAATTTTGGATCCATCCCCTTTCTAATATAATAACTTGTATAACCTCCATTCCAATCTTCAACTCCACCTCTTCTGGTATCCATACCCCAGATCGTAATAATTTTGCTTGTTTTAGCATCCCATTTTTCAACACCACTTGCCTGTACAATCCCAATCGAATCTCTGGCAATTAGGTCAAGTGGTCTTGGTTTCCAAACAGCACCATCATATAATATTGATGCATAGAATCTTGGCTCCCTGTTTTCATAAGGATCGGCTGCTTGAACGGGATTTGTCCAACTGAATTTAGTGCCATCTGCCATCTCATAATTATCTACTAAAGAATTATAAGGATTACCTGCTCCCCAGCAGTGCCATCCATTTGGCTGACTTAATAGTCCTGGATTATTCTGACCCCACCAGGAACCAAGATCTGGTGAAATAAATCTAACAAAAATGTCCTCGGTTGTTTCTTTTAAAGTAAAAATATCTCCATAGTTTTTAGCAATATTTTCCCCTAATACAGGCTCACCTTTATAGAGGCTGTATATCCCCAAATCTATAACATCTTTTGCTGCATCTTTTGCCTTCTGCCACCTGACGGTTCTATCACCCCCAATATAACTGATTAATTCCGGGTGAGCAAAATCACCAGCCCAGGAACCATTCGAATTATATAAATCACTCGCCGCATAGAGTAAAATTCTGGATTTTAAAGCGAGTGCAGCCCCTTTTGTTGGCCTCCCTTTATCAGATGGATTAACTAATGAAGCTGCTGAATCACAATCGGAAACGATCCTATTAATGCACTCTTCAAATGAGTTCCGGGGTGCAAGAAAATCATCATTTAAACCATAAACGTTTTTAATAATTGGGACACCACCATAAAAAGAGACCAATTTAGAATAGACATAAGCCCGCATAAAAAACACCTCTCCCCTCATTTTATCCTTTGTTGCCTTATCAATATTTGCAGAGGTCTCAATTTTTTCAAAAAACTGATTACAGGCGCGAATGTTTTTATATGCATTTTGACAGGAAGGATCGAAATTACCTCCAAAACCAGAGATGTCGGTTGGCCCAATATTACTTTTGCAATGTTTCTCATATCCTGGCCACATACATTCATCACTTAAGGCAAACTGCAAGCTTCCAGCAAATCCATGTCCAATTCCGACATAAATATTATTTATATAATCCTGAATAAGAATCGGATCATTCCATACAGCCTGATCTGCAAATCTATCAAGTGGCTGAACATTAAGGAATTCCTTATCACATGAAGTTGCACCAACAAGTGTTAATGCAATAGATAGAAAATACAATATTTTTTTCATGATCTTAAGATTAAAAAGTTACAGATAAACCGAAATTCACAATTTTGGGAACTATGTAGTTCATACCGGACCCACCATTCATCGAGCCTGCATTATCTTCCGGATCGAAATCCTTAAGCGGACTAAAAGTTAAAAGGTTAGTGCCGCTCACATAGGCTCTGAATCCTTGTAGTCCCATTTTACTGCATATGGCTGGATTAAGACTATAACCAAATTCCAGATTCTTAAGTCTTATAAAATCGGTTTTATATAGGAAATATGTATTATCAAAAGACCTCCAATACTCTGTATTACGATTAGATGTCCTTGGTTTACTTGCACCAGGATTGGCTGTGGTCCAGCGATCATCAAAATCTGATTGGAGGTAATTACCGAAATCACCACCTAATACTGAAATATGACGCTCAGCACCCGCCGAACCGTGGAATAAGATTGAAAGGTCGAATTGCTTGTATTGAAACCTAAATGACAAGCCCCCTTGTAATGTGGGTAGATCATTTTTATAACTGCGCACCCGATCATTCCCATCAATTATGCTATCCTTATTGACATCTTTGAAGATTAAGTCCCCTGGACGTGCACCAGCCCAATGGAAAGAATTTGCAACTTGAGCAGAATCTTTATATACTCCTGTAACCTGATAAAACAAATTGTTATCTGGATAATTGGGATCAGTTGGCATAGGATGCCCTGTTGATGTCTGATAATCGGGTCTACCAGGAACTTCATCCCAAAACAATATTTTATTTTTCGCTAAGCCACCAGTAACTGACACCTCATATTTAAAATCTCCGGCATTGTCTTTGTATGAAACCTCAAAATCAAAACCTCTGTTTGCTACTTTACCTATGTTTTCAGGGGGCAAAACCAAGCCAGTTGTTAGTGGCACAGAAAGATTTCTATTCCATAAAATATTAGAACGCCTGTAATCAAAATAATCAAATGTAATTGATAACTTGTTCTTAAGTAAAAGTGCATCAAATCCAATATCACCCTGATTTGCAACTTCCCAGGTTACATTTGGATTAGGAATTCCGTTTTCATATAAGATCTTATTCTCCTGATTAATGTTTGTAATAAAGCTCGAATTCCTATCTCCAAAAGCATAAGAAGTGAGGTATCGCCATTCTTCTATCCGATCATTACCGGTCTGTCCGTATGATGCACGAAGCTTAAATCCTTGTATGAAAGAAATTTTATCCTTCCAGAATTTTTCCTCAGACATCCTCCATCCAAGTGAGACTCCCGGGAAGAATCCAAAGCGATTATCTTCTGGAAAAATATATGAACCATCAACACGCCAAACAAATTCAGCAAGATATTTATCCTTGAAGTTATAATTTAACCTTCCAAAATAGTGTAATCTTGGTTGATTATATGCATTACCTCCATTAGTAATTCCAGTTATTCCTCCGGCATCCAGTTGTTCCAAAACAGTTGATTCAAAATATCCCCGATAGGCACTGAAATAATCACCTTTAGCAACTCTCGACTCACTACCTGCCATAACACTCAGGTGATGATTTTCGGCAATTGTTTTCTCATATGAAATCAAGCCGTAAAGCAGCAAATTCTGATTATCTGCCATACTTTCATTTAGGCTTGCCTGATCAACGCCTCTTTTAGCTTTAGTTAAAACAGGAATATTGTTTACATCATATGTTAGTTTATCCCATTGATATAGATACCATGGCTTAATAAAGGTTTTGGAAAAATTAAAGTTTTTATCAATTGCTGCATTTCCTGCCATAGTAAGCCCTTTAATCCATGGCACTTTAATATTCAGTTTAAAATTACTGTTTAGAGAATAGCCTTTATTCCTGTTATAACCTGTCTGACTAGTTGAAATTACAACAGGATTATTACCAAACTCAATATCAGGGCCTGCTTTTCCATCAGGCCAGTAAGCTGGTTCAGTTGGTTTACCCCGCACAAGCATCCAAAGTATATCACCCGAAGAGCGGGTAGGGTAATTTCTATCTTCCATGCGACCACTTACATCAAATCCAACACTAATATATTTATTAATATCTGCATCAAGATTAGAGCGAAAATCATACTGATTATAATTAGTTGCACTGTTTTTATAATATGCATCCTGATATTTTGTTCCCATTGAAACGAAATATCGGAATGTTTCGGATCCTCCAGAAAGATTCATATTAAACATTGACTGTTTTGACCAACTCTTGTAAGTTGATGAAAACCAATCAGTATTCGGGTGCCCCCAGGGATCAGAACCATCTTTAAATTTTTGAATATCATCATCTGAATAACGAGGAGTTCGTTTGGCATATTCCTCTACTTCATTGATACTTGTAGCATAGTCTGCTGCATTCAGAAGATTAGGGGTTCTTGTTGGTTGCGAAAATCCTTGATTTGCGTTAACGATTATCTGAGGTTTGCCTGTCTTACCTCGCTTTGTTGTAATTAGAATTACTCCATTTGCTGCCTGTGATCCGTAGATAGCCGCAGAGGCATCTTTAAGAACTGAAATAGTTTCGATACTATTGGGATCAATGCGATCTAAACTTCTTCCAGGGACTCCATCTACAACAATTAGTGCATCGTTATTATTGAGTGTATTTTCACCTCTTACACGAAGCACTGAACCGTCAGAACCAGGTTCACCGCTCCTGGTAACAGAAATTACACCAGAAAGTTTGCCCGCAATGCTATTACTGACGTTTATTGATTGTGATCTAATCAGATCATCTCCTTTTACCACAGCAACCGAACCTGTAAGGGTCGCTTTACTTTTGGTGCCATATCCTACTACAACTACTTCATCTAAACCTTCAACATCGAGTAAAAGAGTAATGTCAATTTCAGATCGGCCACTAACAGAAACCTTTGTCGAAAGGTAACCGATATAAGAAAAAACTAACACGGAGTTCTGATCAGGAACCTGAATTGAATACTGTCCCGATAAATCGGAGATTGCGCCTATTTCAGTTCCCTCAACAACTATGTTTACTCCAACCAAAGGTTCGCCAGAATTGGCATCAGTAATATTCCCTTTAACAGTAATTTGTTGAGCATTTGTCTGAGTGTTATCCTCAATCTTTGTAAGTACTTCCTCAATACTGGTTTTTTTTAAATCCAGACTTGATTTCTTTATTTGAGAATAAGTGTCAGAAGCAAATACCTGACCGACCGAAATCACAAGAAATAATAAAGTAAATTTAATAATGAACAGCAGTTTCAGCAACCCACATTTACGAATTGCATATGGGAGGAATTGATCTTTTTTCATACTTTTGATTCGTTAAGGTTAGTATTTCAAAATTTTAAAGCGTTGGAATTACAAGTCTTAGTTTGCAGGAAAGTGAGCTTTTTACTTTAAATCATACCAGAGCCGCAATATCCAGCATCCAGTATCTGGTTTAAATCTGCATCAACAAATGTTGCAGAAAGGTTGAATACACCCTGCTTTTAGACAGGATGTATTCTATACTTCACACTATTTTCGATAAGAGAATTAGTCTTTCAAACAACGAACAGCATATCCACTAACTTTAAACCAGTTGTTATCAGCATAAACATTAGCGGGAAAAATACCAGGGCTATAACCTTTAGTTACGTCATCTTCCTTTTCTGTAATTGTCCATAGCCAAAGTCCGGTGTTAGGATAGGCAAAAGCTCCAGCATCACCACGTATCGGACACAATACACCATTGAAACCAGATTCATTAGTTCCACCTGCAGCTACAGAGAAAAGTTTTGGCCCCTGATTTGAAGCAAGAAAATTATTAAGAGTTACAAATTCAGCGTGTGTGGGTGCATGAAAATCAGCGGGACACAATTTGCCGGTTGCAACTGCAAAATAATTATAAATCCCCCCTGTAACGTCTTTATTAAAGTCGTCATTATCAAGCCAGGAATAACTACCAGTTGTTAAAGCATTCCATTCAGTATTATCAGTAGTATTGGGGATAGCAGATCCATCATTATACTTAGTAACTTTTAAATTTTCCGCCATCCATACCTGCGTTCCTATGGCTACCGTCGGATAGATATTTCCATCGATATCAGTTACTGTATTCCCAGCTGGTGCTTGAGTAAATGTTAGACTATCAATATCGGCAAGAGCAATTGATATACTGCTGCCATCTTTTTTGCTAACTACTAGATCCTGTGCCATCATGTTAAAAGCGATGGCTAATATTGCTACAATTGCGAATAATTTTTTCATAATTTCTAAAATATTTTGTTTAACCTTTAATAATTATTTAACAATAAGGACTTTGCCTGTTGTAATACCTGCAGGAGATTTCAACCTGAACAAATATGTACCCGCAGGTAAATCATTTTCAATTCTGTAATTGAAATTTCCAACAGGTTGATTACCTAACTGGATGCTTTTAATAACTTTTCCAGATAGATCAATCATTTCAATAGCAACAAATCCTCCACTACTTAAATATTGCTCAACATAGAATCCGTTTTGAGCAGGATTTGGGTAAAGTTTCATTTGATTCTCACAGGATTTAACATCGCCTTTCCCTACATTAGATGAAGGTATAAATACGATCTTATGGATATCAGCTAAAGACTTGTTTTCAATAGTACCGTTCTTTTTGGTAATATTTAAATTTGTTTCTAAAAACGTAATTTTTCTGATATCAGTAATTGCAACCTTTTGGGAAGTGCCATTTTTCAATACCAGACTCAGGTCAAGATTCTGAGCTTGCAAGGCACTTATACTAAAAAGGCAAATACTAACTAGTGGTAAAAATAGTTTTCGCATAGTTTAAAAATTTAAAGTATTGCTTTTATAAAAATTATCAATTATGGCTTTTACTTTTTAATGCCATTCTAAGTAATTCGCTCCTATTAAATAAGGAGAAAAAAGTGATTCGTTTTTTCATAGGCGTAGAATTTTAGTTTAAAAATTATCAAAAGTCGACAGCAAATTTCAAATCAATATCTTACTGTTATCTGTGTTCCCATATCTCGCAGTTTACCACTATTGTAAATGTCGATTTTATATAATAATCTGTGGTATAATCTTGAGAAGTCATTTCAAGTAAAAAGTTAAGTTGCTATATTTAATCAATTGCAACAGAAGATGTCTCTCCATTGTACTCAATTACCTTATCATTCTGATTATTTGACATTCCAAAGCTTTTACCACTTCCTGCAATAACAACATTAAAAGTTCTTGCCTTGGCAATTCCTGGAAAATCGCCTTGAATCGCACCCAGTATAAGTTTCTTTTCGGAATCATCCCAACTCATAGGAATAATTGAATATTGGCCATTCTCATAGTTGTAGCCATCACCGCTATCCTCATACAATTCAAAATTCGCATCTGCGCCCGGGTAAATCCAGATAGTAACCGGTTTATCAGATATTTCATCCGCTGACTGTAAATCTAAACTCACTGGTATAATACTTCCAGCCTTTACAAATATGGGAATCCGGGAAATCGGAGCATCGGCCGTAATCCACTGACTACCTTGCAATTTCACACCACTCCATAAATCAAACCACTCTGCTTTAGGGAGATACATCTTACGTGTTATTGCAAGGGAATCTGTAACCGGGTTCACCAAAATTGACTCTCCAAACATGAATTGATCAGGGATATTATAAACGGCTGAATCACCTGGAAAATCAAATACAAGCGCTCTCATCAGGGTAGAATTCTGATGAGTGATTTTCCATGCATTTGAATAGATATAAGGCATAAGTTTATAACGCAGTTTATCAGCTGAAACCAATGCATCATATGCCCAGGAACCAGGTTCGCCAAAGCGCCAGATTTCTCTTGGAAAATCAGTACCATGAGCACGGAAAAGGGGGCAAAATGCTGCGTATTGAAACCATCTGACATATAATTCCTTATATTTTTCATCTTTGATAAAACGTTGATCTACTCTGTCGATGGTAAAATTCTCAATACCCAAAACAAAAAATCCACCTATATCTGTTGTCCAATAAGGGATTCCCGACATACAGAAATTTAACCCGGCAGGGATCTGTTTTTTAAATACGCTCCAATTACCATCAATATCCCCTGACCATGCTGAAGCTCCATATTTCTGTATACCAGGAAAAGCAGATCGGGTAAGGATAAATACCCTTTTATCGTTGGTTACTTTTCTTTGATTTTCGTACATCCCTTTTGATTGCATTAACGAATATCCATTCATATATCTGGAGCCTGAACCAATTGCAGGTTTCATCAATGTTTTGTAATTGTCAGCATTCCAGGTCCAACCTACCAATTCAGGTTCTGTAGCATCACACCACCAGGCATCAATTCCTTTTGAAAATAATCCGTTATTAGCCTGTTCCCAAAAAAGAATCCTTGCCTCGGGATTAAAGGCATCATAAATGGATTGTTGGGCTGTATCATTATAAAAGGCACCCGAAATCTTTATCATTTCATCGTAATCTTTTGTGATTTTACTGAGTTTAGGCCAAACCGAAATCATCAAGTGCACATCCAAATCCTCATGTAAGGTTTTCATCATCCCGGATGGGTTTGGAAAACGAGTTGAATCAAAACTCTTTTGTCCCCATTGTTCTCCTGTCCAATATCTCCAATCAAGAACAATACAGTCAAATGGAATTTTTCTTTTTCTGAATTCCCTGGCAACACTGATCAGTTCGTCCTGAGTTTTATATCTCTCTTTAGACTGGATATAGCCAAAAGCCCATCTGGGAATCATGGGCACATCACCGGTAATATATCTGAAACCTGCAATAATGTTATCAGTCCTTGGACCATCAACGAAATAATAATCGATCTGATCTGCTAATTCAGACTGAAAATATGAACCTTCAGACGTATCATTAAACCTGGTTAATGAATAATTATTCCAAAGCAATCCATACCCTTCTGATGAAACTATGGAAGGCACTGCGATATTCATGTTTTGCTGAAATAATTCTACGGATTTTCCCCGCCAGTTCATTATGCCACCCTGCTGCTGACCGAGACCAAATAATGCCTCTTCAGGTTTCCATGTAAAATTCTGTCTAACAGTGTAACCACTGTCGCCAGGAACTGAAATTTTAGAAAGATGGCGGTAGTTTTCTGAAAGAAGCAATTTTTCTTCTGGGTCATAGAAACTAATCTGCCTGTTTTCCAGGTTGATTCTAACCTTTGTTTCACCACCGTCAAGCACTAAAAATCCCTTCTCATGACTTATTAGAACTTTAGTACTGTCATCAGTCCTTTTCTCAATCATTAATGGAAGCGTCTCCCCCTGAGAATCTAATGGTCTGTAGGTAACATGAACGATTTTATTGGTAAGGTATCTCACATCCAATTTCGCAGAATCAGTTTCAATACTAATCCCATCTGAGAATTCAGTGATTTTATCAGATGGTCTGCAAGAAGTAATTAAGCTTAAAAACAATAATCCAATTATAGTGTGAAAGTGATGAAGGATTCTCATTATGCAACAATTTTTAATGGTTAGAATAATACCTATTTCTTAATAATAAAATGCTTTCCGGCTAAATGATTACCATCATCAGCAATCAGAAAATAAAGTCCATTTTCACAATAAGCTAATTCCATATATATTATATTCTCCTGAGGTGCTTTATTTTTTGTAATGGAAATAACTTTTTGGCCGAGACCATTGTAAATAAGAAGATTTATCTTCGAAGACCAGTTTTCATGAAATGTGATTCCCAATAAATCTGAAACAGGATTTGGGAAAATATCAAACATTGAACTTAGGTTTAATGAAACCTGACCTTCAGGATAATCGGAAACTGTAATTTTACAGGAATCCCTGTTTGCGCCATCTTCGGATTCTGCAATAATATAGGCTGTTCCATAATTAAGAGCAGTGATTTTGCCATAAATGTCGATGAGGGCAATACTTGGATCAGTTGAGCTCCAGTTAATAGATTTATTGCTTGCATCTGATGGAGAAAAAGTAGCAAAAACTGCTGTATCCTGAAATGGCAATAATGTAACTGATTTCGGAAATAAAACTATATCTGTAGCTGGCACGAGGGAGGTGCCGCCTGAAACAAGGAAAGGTGCTGCATGCCCGTTACCTAGTCCAAAAGGCAATTCAGTACTTGATAAATATTTCGTGCCACTATCACTTATTTCTTTCAGGAAACTATTGTATCCCTTGCTGGCATAGCAGGTTTCGCTACCAATTGCAGTAAAGAAAGACTTGTTATTTATAAACATAACATCAGCCGGTGCCATGGTGGTATAACAGAAAAAACCAAGCAATTCGGTCTTCCCGCCGTTGTATGTATTGATGAGAACGCCATCCCTTTCGGTTTTCATTCCGAGAATCCATAAGCTAGCGCCATCATTTATAACATGCGTTCCCGAATTTTCGATATTAAACTGACGAGCCCAAACATTGCCACCATGGAATTCAAAAAATCCTGAGGGATTTGAAACAACATCTTCAAGGAATAGATCCCCTGTTCCCAGATTCTTTTTTACTGCAATATTGCAGGAATTTCTAATTGCAACAATCCTGGTCGAAGCCTGAGTTACAAAAAAACCGGGTGTATATCCACTGGTAAATCTTTCAATTACAACAACCGGTGCGCTGCCTTCTTCGACTATGAAACCGCTTGTACTAGTAATATTGATGGATGCTTCCAAACCAACAATTCTCTGTACATTTCCCCTTACATAAACCTTTCCGTTAAGGTTATAATTTCCTCTCGGAAAATATACTGTTGGTTTACCTGCGTCAATTGCATCTTGAATCTTCTTGGTGTCATCTCCACCTGTAGATGGAGGTACTTTTGACCATTGATCGAGGGGATCAATTATCGGTAAAGGGGTTTCTTTTATTTCAAGATTCAACATTGAAGAAGGATATCCCTCATTCAGACTAAATTTTCTGTGTGAAGTCCATTCATCTATCGAGGCTCCAATAATATCCATCCTGTTACCTGCCATATTCCTCACAATTTTACCATATCCATCGGATTCAATATCCCTCAGGTACATAATGGAATTATTGATTATTGCAGGGGAAGAGGGTGATCCACCTGTCAAAATTGCACCAATCAGGGTTATTACCCCATTGTTGCCAGCATTGTTAAGTGCAGCAACGGTATTTGTACTTTTTAAATCCCGGATTGAAACAACCTGTGACTGATTATAGAAACCACAAATCTTCTGATTTTTCAGTATAATATGTTCAAAGGTCTGGCTATTCTGACCCGCATAACATTTGATCCCATAATTAAACCCATCAACCTCAAGGTTTTTGACTAGCAGTGGGCCGTTTTCATTAACATAGGATAAATCCAGACCAATTAATCCATTCCCATCACCCGAAATAATTTTCACATTAAAAACACCTCCCTGGTTATTTGACATAAACCTTGCCCCGATTGCACCGGCATTTCCTGTTCCTGTGTTTAAAGTGAGATCACGCAAACCAATTCTGAACCGCTGGGCAGGATCAACTCCGGTATGTATCATTTCCTTTGGCGTCCCGGGAATAGTAAAGCCGGAACAATTATCCTTAAGTTTGATAATTGTTTTATCAACCCCATCTCCTTCGAGCACTTCATTTCCATAACTGCCTTTTTCATAACCCGGCCATTTTAAAGTATTACTGATCAGGTATGTTCCCTCTGGTAAATAAATAATGGCCATGGCATTAGGGTAATCATCCAAAGCTTTATTTATTGCTGCTGTGGCATCTAAATCGCCCGTTTTGTCGGCATAATATGGTGCAAGAGTAACATCAATCACACCCCCGTCGATAGGGAATTTCTGGGCTTGTATTTTAAAGGAAGGAATTGCTGAAATCAACAATAGCAAAAAATAAAAAAGGTTATTTCTCATCTTATAGTATGTAGATAATAATTATATCCGATGTTCTGAATTAAATATTCAGGCTAATTTGGTTCTGATATTAGCAGGATAAAAATAGAAATGTTTTCTCAGAGGGAACTCTACAAAACGTGTCGAAAACATGCAAATGTTCTGCAAATTAATGGACAAATCCTGCATTTTGAAGATGGAATGCTTATTAACAAAATGGCTTAGTCTATTATTGGAAGAGGCGGTTAAGACTTAACGAATTAGGCAAGTAATAAGAATATAGGACAATATTACCCCATGTAGTCTGATTATTTTACCTTTGTCAGAAATAGCCATATCCAGATTACGTTCCTTTTTTGATTGGATTAAGCGGTGATCAATACGTTCGGCTTCTGCGCTTTACCCAAAGATTTTACATTTCAGGAACTTTCACTGCACTTGAGTGGCATTGGTTACGTGGATATACCCATATTTTGCAAATTCTGCCTAATTAGATTTAGCTAAACTCAAGGAAATTAACTTTTAACTATCCGTATATTTAAAAGAATATCTCTATTCATGATATTATATTTAACTTTATTTCCTCTAAACTTTATGTATTTATAATGACTTCCAATTTAGCAAATACTAACCAAATAAGTTTTTAATGACAGAAGAAAACACCATAAAAAATTTTATATCCTCTCTGACAAAAGAACAGAGATGGCATGGAAACCACAATGAAAATAGTAATCAGGTTTACCTTATAGCAGGACGCTTATCGATGATCTATGAAAAGGGTAACCTTCGGTATATTTCAGCAGGTAACAATGAACTTATAAGAATGATTTATTCCGCTGTCAGGATCGAAGGTTGGCTGACTGTATCTCCAGTAATTACCGAAGAAAAGATCGAGAAATATCAGGATTCATTTCTTATTACATACCAGTGTTTTTATAAAATGGGAGAAGCCGAATTCCGGGCTAATTTTAGAATTGAAGGCAAGAGTGACAGTACTCTGATTTTCAGCTTTGATGGCGAGGCTTTGAGCGCGTTCAGGAAGAATCGGATCGGATTATGTCTATTACATCCGCTGGAAGAGTGTTGCGGGAAGAATTGTATCATTACACATGCTGACAATTCCACAGAAACTTTGCAGTTTCCTGCTCGCATTGTAGCTCATCAACCTTTCGTTGATATAAAAGGAATGAAATGGAAAGTGTTGGGAACTGATTGTTCAGTTTCCTTTTCAGGGGATATTTTTGAGACTGAAGATCAGCGTAACTGGACAGATGCTTCATTCAAGACCTATTCTACACCTTTAAATATTCCATATCCGGTAACAATAAAAAAAGGAGATACGGTTTCACAGAGTATTGAGTTTAAAGTTACATCTGATCAGAAGAATGAGCAGCTGAACTCTGAATTTATTAATCTGAGCCTGTTGCCTGATCAGAAATCCGATATGCCACGCATCGGAATCGGAAGGTCAACCCGCCCCGAACCAATTACAGGTAATGAAGTCGGAGTACTTAAGAATATCCCTTTTGATCATTACAGGGCAGATCTTTATCTATTTGAACCGGAATGGAAGACGACTGCACATAAGTCTATTAATGAGGCTATTAGACTGGATTACGCTTTGGAATTCGCTCTTATTTTTGATGAAAATGCCATTATGCAGATCAATGATTTTATTGACTTGTTAAAGGAATATCAAACCAGAATAGCCCTCTTCACGATCTACCATAAAACTTCTAAGTCAACTCCTGATGAACTAACCGATACAATAGCTCCTTTGCTGAAGAGTGCTTTCCCCAAGGTAAAAATCTGTTGCGGTACCAATGCAAATTTCGCTCAGTTGAACCGAAGCCGGCCCGAATCAATTCATAATGATTACATCTGCTATTCAATTCATCCCCAGGAACATGCCTCTGATAATTTAACTCTTATTGAAAATATTCAGGCACAGTCGCATTCTGTAGAATCTGCTAAGGCATTTTCAGGTGGAAAAGAACTTTGGATTTCTCCTATAAATATTCAACGCAGGTTCAATGCCAATTCAGAAAATTTCGAAAAAGCTCTATCAACTGAAAACTTTCCCCCACAGGCCGACAGTCGGATGATGTCGCTTTTCGGTGCATGCTGGACAGCCGGAAGTCTTAAATATATGCTGGAGTCAGGAATACAGGGATTAACTTTTTATGAAACCGTGGGTGAAAGAGGAATATTTCAGGGGGACTTTGATTCACGATGGCTCGATGAATTTCATTCGGTAAAGGGAATGCTTTTTCCTTTGTACCATGTATTCAGATATCTTCTGATGAACAAGGATTTTAGAATAATAAAAAGTAAAAGTTCCAATCCACTTAAAGTCGATATCCTATCCATTTCTGACGGGCTGAATCTGAAGACTATTATTATTAATTTCACGGAGGATGTTAAAAAAGTGAAACCTCAATGGAACATTGAAAATAAGATGATGATACAGTTGAATTCAGATACTTATTTTGATGCTGCTTACAACAAAAACTGGATTGAAACAGCCAATAGATTTAAACTGACACCTGAATCAATTATTACTTTAGCTCCATTTTCAGTTAGCTTTATTGAATGAAGCATTTATCTTTACGCCCAATTTACTGATTTTAGTATCCCAATGAAATTAAATATCAGAATATCCGGAAAATCAGGAACTCCTAAATATGAGCAACTTGTAAATGAGATAATACGACATATCCGTGCAAAACGATTGGTGCTTGGTGATCAAGTTCCTTCAATTCATGAAATCTGCAATAACTATGATATATCCAGAGATACTGTAGTAATTGCCTATAACGAACTAAAATCCAGAGGGATCATCAGTCCAAAACATGGAAAAGGATTTTATGTATCCTCAACCTCAATTCAAAACAAGCTCAAAATACTGTTACTATTTGATGCCATGAACAGCTACAAAGAGGTGCTGTACAGATCTTTAGTAACTAGTCTGGGAACTGACTACAGTGCAGATATTTTCTTTCATTATTACAACCTCAGGATATTTGAACGGCTAATATCTAATAACCTCAACAAATACGGCTATTTTGTAATTATGCCCCATTTCAATGAAGATGTTTCAGAAATAGTTAAAACTATTCCACGAGAGAAACTGCTTATAATTGACAAAGATATCCAAACTCTCAATGAAGGATATGCTGCAATATTCCAGAATTTCGAGAGCGATGTATTCGAAGCTATGAAAAAAGCTCTGCCCCTTCTAAGTAAATACACCAACTTCAAGTTTATTTCAAACCATAACTTCCAGTTTATTCCTACCGGTATGGAACGGGGCTTTATCAGATTCTGCAAAGATTATAACATCCCCCATAAAGTATTTGAAAATATAAGCTCCGCATCACCTGAAAAAGGCGATGCATTCCTCGCCGTTTCTGATCAGGATCTTATCGACCTAATAAAGATTTGCATGAAAAACAATTGGGAACCAGGAAAAGATATTGGTATAATCTCCTACGATGAAACACCTCTAAAAGAGATTTTAGCAGGTGGAATTTCGGTGATATCAACCGATTTTACCGGAATGGGAAAAACTGCTGCCCAAATGATAAAGAACAGAGTCTTCGAAAAGATAGAAAATCCATGCATCTTCCTACCAAGAAAATCATTGTAGGATTTCGAATTTAATACTCCCGACTCCCAACCTAAAAAAACTTTTCTTCTTAGTGTAAATATTTCAGAAATTGTATATATTTGCCATAACAGTACATAACACCTAAATTGTTATCCGTATTTAAGATATATAGTTTAAACCCTAATCTGAATAAAAATGATACTTGTCCAGAATTATACACTTGCAGTTCTTCTCTGTGCAGTTGCAATGATTTGCTGGGGTTCGTGGCAGAACACCCAGAACCTTATCGGTAAATCTTGGAGATTTGAACATTACTACTGGGATTTCTCAATTGGAATCCTCTTGTTTGCCCTTCTGATGGCATTCACTTTCGGAAGTATTGGCAGCGAGGGCCGGAGTTTTATCCCTGATCTTCAACAGGCTGATCCGAAGAATCTATTATCAGCTGTCATTGGAGGAGTGATATGGAATTTAGGCACACTACTCCTCGTTGCTGCAATATCAATAGCAGGTATGTCGGTTGCATTTCCAATAGGTGGAGGAATAGGATGGACACTCGGGATACTCATTAATTATATAGGGAAACCTGAAGGAAATCCAATATTTCTTTTCCTAGGAACTGCCTTTATTGTCATTGCTATTATAATGAGTATGCAATCTTATAAAAAACTTGCTGCACATCAGAAAAAGCCAACACTGAAGGGTATATTACTCTCAGTTTCAGCCGGCTTATGCATTGCCTTCTTTTACAGGTTCGTTGCTTCATCTATGGCAACAGATTTTTCACCTGCCGATGCTGGTAAGCTAAGTTCATATACTGCAGTAGTGCTTTTCTCAATTGGTGCGTTAGTATGCACAGCACTTGTTAATCCGATATTTATGTCGAAACCTGTTCAGGGCGAACCGGTTAGAATGAAAGAATGGTTCAGCGCATCATCGCGCACTCATCTACTGGGAATGCTTGGAGGAGCAATCTGGTGCCTCGGTAATTCGGTAAGCTTTATGTCGGTTGGGGCAGCAAGCCCTGCAATATCTTACGGATTAAGCAATTCTGCGCCTGTTGTGGCAGCGATATGGGGAATATTTGTTTGGAAAGAGTTTAAGGATGCTCCAAAAGGAACAAATCTTTTACTAAGCCTAATGTTCGCTTGCTACCTTATCGGGTTGGGTTTGATTGTGTATTCAAGATTTGCATAATATTTAGCTTGGTGTCCAGGTGGCAAAACAGTTCGCCACCAATCTGCCAGTTGGCGGACAATACACCAAGGATATCCAAAAGAAATAACCATTAAGAAACATCAACCCTTCATGAAAAAAACTATTTTATTTCTTTTTATCAGCCTCATGTTCTACAATTCATCCAACTCACAGGAAAATCCCTGGAAAGGAAAATCTGTAGATTTAAGTCATGGAAAACTTAAGGTCTCTGACAATAAACATTTTCTTGTATTTGAAGACGGAACTCCGTTTTTTTACCTTGGGGATACCGGCTGGGAGCTCTTTCACCGCCTTAACAAGGATGAAACCGAAAAGTACCTCGAAAACCGTCGGGCTAAAGGCTTTACAGTTATTCAGGCGGTTGCACTTGCTGAACTGGATGGTATCAATACTCCAAATGCTGAAGGGAATAAACCGCTGATCAACAATGATCCTCTGAAACTGAATGAAGCCTATTGGAAACACGTGGATTGGGTTATAAATAAGGCGGCTGAAAAAGGAATTTTTATAGGATTCCTGCCTGCCTGGGGAGATAAATGGAACAAGAAATGGGGAGAAGGTCCGCAGATTTTCAATCCTGAGAATGCAAAATCTTACGGGAAAATTATTGGTGAACGATATAGAAATTTTCCGAATATTATTTGGATTCTGGGTGGCGACCGTCCAGTTGAGGACAGTCTTCAAAGACAGATTATAGTTGGAATGGCAGAGGGATTGAGTGAAGGTGATAATGGTTCTCATCTGATGAGTTTTCATCCTACAGGAGGACAAGGATCTGCCCAACTCTTCCAGAATGACAGCTGGTTGGATTTTAATATGAGGCAGAATGGTCATAGCCTGAGCTTTACGGAGCGATATTTCATGACCTATGAAGATTATCAGCTGACTCCCGTTAAACCAGTTATTGACGCTGAACCAGTATATGAAGATCATCCCATTAACTTCAACCCCGATCAACACGGCCATTCAACTGCAGCAGATGTAAGAAGACCACTTTACTGGGATTTATTCACTGGCGCATGCGGTCATACTTATGGACATCACTCAGTGTGGCAGATGTGGTCACCCGACAAATATCCAATTAACCGGCCACTTATGCCATGGTACGAAGCAATCGATCAGCAGGGAGCATGTCAAATGATGTACGGCCGACTTCTTATTGAATCAAGACCAATTCTCACAAGAATTCCGGATAGTTCAATAATCGTTTCTGATAAAATAGTAACATCCGTCCCGGGTGCAGGCTCATACAGGTTTTCAGCCACTCGTGATCTGGAAGGAAGTTATGCATTTATCTATGCTCCTGTGGGAAGAAAGTTCTCTGTCAGAATGGATGTAATTAAGGGTAAGGATGTTATGGCTTGGTGGTACAACCCTCGCAACGGAGAAGCTACAAAAATTGCACAATATCCCAATACCGGCACACGAACTTTCAATTCTCCGACATCTGGTGAAAACCTCGATTGGATACTCGTACTTGATGATGTATCAAAAAATTATCCAGCACCCGGATCAAGAAAAAAATGAAATGAATCTTGGATTATCCTCATATACTTACACTTGGGCTGTAGGAGTACCCGGTTCACTGCCGGTAAAACCCCTTTCAGCAAAAAGTCTTATCGACAAGGCTTTCTCTTCGGGACTGAAACTTGTTCAGATCGCAGATAATCTGCCGCTTGAAAAGTTTAGTAATGAAGAACAGAAGGAATTAAGCAGTTATGCAGCCACTAAATATGTTTCAATTGAAATGGGTGGCCGTGGACTAACACCTGAACACACTATAAAGTGCCTTGAAGTTGCAAAAACACTCCATTCACCTATCTTAAGGATGGTTATCGACGGCACCGAATTTGAGCCTGATCTTGAGTCAGTTATCGGAATTATTCGTGATTTATTACCTGAATTTAAATCCAAAAAAATAAAACTGGCAATAGAAAACCACGATCGTTTCAAAGCCAGAGAATTTGAAAAAATCATCCAATCGGTAGGAAGCGAATGGATTGGAATTTGTCTCGATTCTGTAAACTCCATGGGTGCAGGAGAAGGATTCGAAACTGTTTCTAAGATATTGCTTCCATATACCATAAACCTTCACATAAAAGATTTTTCCATCAGACGGTTGTCTCATAAAATGGGAATTGTAATTGAAGGCAGACCTGCAGGACAAGGGATGCTGAATATCAAGGAATTAATAAATCAGCTTAATGTTACAAATTCCTGTCAGAGTGCTATCCTTGAATTATGGACACCACCTGAATCTCAAATTGAGGACACTCTTAAAAAAGAAGAGCAATGGGCTAATGAAAGTATTCACTATTTAAAAGAACTATTTAAATGAATAAACAAAAATTTGCCGTTCTCGGCTGCGGATTCTGGTCGAAATTCCAGATTGGAGCGTGGAGTGAACTTGAAGGAGCGGAACTGGTAGCTGTCTATAACCGCACACTGCCTAAAGCTCAGAAAATTGCAGAGTATTTTGGAGTTCCTCATGTTTATGACAAGCCCGAAGAACTTTTTGCTGCAGAGAAGCTTGATTTCGTTGATATAATTACCGATGTAGATACCCATGCACAGTTTGTTGAAATGGCTGTGAAATATGGTATTAAGCATATAATCTGCCAGAAGCCAATGGCACCAGATTTTGAGACTGCAAAAAGAATGGTGAAAATGTGCACCGATGCCGGTGCAAAACTTTATATACACGAGAATTACAGGTGGCAGGCTCCCGTTCGCAGATTTAAGGAGATTATTGATTCAGGTGTTATTGGTAAGCCCTTTAAAGCCCGCGTTTCGTTTTTATCAGGGTTTCCGGTCTTCGATAACCAACCATTTTTGAAGGAACTCGATCATTTCATTCTTACCGACATGGGTTCACATATTCTCGATGTGTGCCGGTTCCTTTTCGGAGAATGTGATTCTTTATGGTGCCAGACCAGAGCAATTAATAAAGGAATAAAAGGTGAAGATCTTGCTGTTTTACAAATGGAGATGAAAAACGGCATGCCCCTCTACACTGAAATGTCCTATGCATCAATAATCGAAAACGATATGTTCTCCACTCTCAATATTCTTGTTGAAGGTGAAAATGGGTCGGTTTTTCTGGGACCGAAATTTGTAATAAGGACAACCACAAGAAAGGGAACTGTTTCTGAAACAGTTAATTTCCCATCATACAGCTGGGCTGATCCTGACTATATCGTTAATCATGAAAGCGGCATTCATATTAACCGTAATATTCTTAATGCAATAAATGGAAATGGGAAGGCAGAGAATACCGGTGCTGATAACTTTGAAACAATGAGACTGATATGGGCAAGTTATGAATCTGCTGCAACGGGTAAGAAAATTAAGATTGATGATTTTAAATAATTTATCAACTAACACTTAATCTGATATGACAAAAGTTACTTTAGTAGGAGCTGGAGGCAAAATGGGAATGCGTCTTACCCATAACCTAAAGAATTCGAACTATGATATGACCTACCTGGAAATAAGCCAGACTGGTATCGACAAGCTTAAAGAAAAAGGTGTGACAGCAACTCAAACCATGACTAGCATTCCGCTGGCTGATGTTATTATACTTGCTGTCCCAGATATTGCCCTTCAGAAGGTAACAGCTGAAATAATTCCAATGATGAAAAAAGGAGCTCTTGCTGTAACACTCGATCCGGCAGCAGCACTTGCCGGAAAGTTGTTTTACAGGGAGAATGTTGCCTGTTTTATCACACACCCCACCCACCCTTCTATCTTTAACTGGGAGCCTGTTGAAGAGAGCATGAAAGACCATTTTGGGGGAATAGCAGCAAAACAGTCGATTGTTTGCTCCCTTATGAGAGGAACAGAAGCTGATTACAAAACAGGAGAAGATCTCGCCAAGGTATTTTACGGACCAGTATTGCGATCCCACAAGATTACTGTTGAACAGATGGGATTACTTGAACCAGCTTTAGTTGAAACACTTGCATCAACCTGTGTATATGTAATCAGGCAAGGACTTGATGAGGTTATTAAAAGAGGAGTACCAGCGGATGCCGCCCGTGATTTTTTGTTAGGACACCTTCGTATCCAGATGGCTGTATTATTCAATGAACTTCCCGGAGCTGTATTTTCTGATGCAGCCAATAAAGCCCTTGAACGAGGTCTCAAAGAGTTCATCAAAGAAGATTGGCGTAAGGTTTTTGATCCTGAAAATGTTAAAGATCAGATTATTGCAATTACTTAAATGCTATTCTAAGCTTAACAGATTAAGTAAATCCAGCTCAAAACGTTTCGATAACTTTTCTGTCTGCTTCATTTTTATTTTTACAAAACCTTGCAATTCTATATATTACAATGTTTTTTAATTTTTATTAAATTAAGATTACACCTAAATACTCCATTTAAGTACCCAGGTGTGAGATACTTCTTTTCTGGTTTCAAACTATGCTTGTTTTTTCCCTTTTTCTTTTCTTAGTGTTTAATGTTTCAGAGGGAATTAAAAATAGATTAGTATGATTACCTGCGCGGATGTACGATCCGGAATTGGGACGATTCGTTTGCCTTGATCCGCGAACTAATAAGTTCTATTGGCTAGCGCAAGTAATAAACTGCAATGAGCACAATACCAACAATTAATACAATTATAAAGGCAATCCGGGTTGGTTTATCCATTTTAGTATCATCAATCTCTTTCATAATTTGAATTTTTTCTCAAAATTCATGATAAAGCACCGCAATAAATAACAAAAGGCATTAAAAAAGGATTAAAATTCTTCTTTAGGCTATGGGAAGGAAGACAGATATTGTGGTACCTGTTCCTAATTGTGAGTGGATTGAGATACTTCCATTGTGTAGTTGAAGTATCTTTTTTACTAATGATAACCCTATGCCATGACCCTTTGTGTCAGAAGTATTTGTCCCTCTATAAAATGGCTCGAACATTCTTTTTTGATCTGATTCATTGATCCCCCTGCCATTATCTGAAAACTTAATAATTGTATCCTTTTCATTAAAACCAATAGAAATATTTACTTTATGATCAGCAGAATATTTGCATGCATTTTCCATCAGATTGAAGAAAATTATTTTCAAAATGGTTTCATTGGATAGAATATTTAATTTATTTTCTTCCTCAGGCATTTGCTCGAAGTCAGTACTTATTCTATAATTTTTATTCAATTGCTCAAGTTCAGTTTGAGTTTGCAGTAATACCTCATCTACCCTGACTTTGTTAACCATAATCTTTTCAATGTCACTACTGGTCTGAGCCAGGTAAAGAAGGCTATTTGAAAGGTTCGATAAGTTTCGTATGTCTTTTAAAATACTTTTTAGGAGATTTTCATAATCTTCAACGGTACGCGTTTTAAATAGAGAGACTTCAATTTGGCCTGAAACTAAAGTAAGGGGTGTCCTTATTCCGTGAGAAGCATTTGACACAAAACTTCTTTGCAATTCGAATGCTTCCTGAAGTCTGCCCAGCATAGAATTAAAGGTATCTGCAAGCATAGATATTTCATCATTTTCATTACCAGCTTGTACCCTTATATTAAGTTGTGAAGCGGAAATTGAATTCACTTGTTTTATTACATTATTTATTGGACTAAGTGCGTTTTTGGAGTAATACAAACCTGTAAGGTAGGTAACTGCAATTGTAAATATAATCCCTGAAATAAGAACGAAACGAAGATTGCGCAGACTCATAAATCCATTTTTGTCTGTCGCACTTGCTATCACAGCGCAGTCCATATTATTGAAAGAGAATACAAAACCCACGAATTGTTTCTTACCTATTTTTAAATGTAGGGTTTCATCTTCCCTTATTTGAGGTAAAATGCTATTAATTGTCTGTTGAGGAATTAATCCCCCTGGAGTCGAAAATAATAAGTTCCCATCAGGTCCAAAAATAAGAAGTTTATGTTCCCCTAATAAATTAATGGTATTAGTTTCAATTATTGTAAGCAGAGTGCTATCGATTTCAGGAACCTGCACTAATAACTTTGCCGTATTAAAAGCGTAAGACTCGACCCTGTTATAAAAATCCTCTGAACGATTTAAAGCTGAAAGATAGTAAACCGTACCAGCAAAAAATATTAATATAGCCCCCACCAAAACTGTAAACTGCAAGGTAAGTTTTTGTCTGATTTTCATAATAAATCCTCCCGCATTACATATCCCATGCCCACAACTGTATGTAAAAGTTTTTGCTGAAAATTCTTATCCACTTTATTTCTTAAAAGATTAACATATACGTCAATTACATTTGTTCCGGTATTGAAGTTTATATTCCAAACTTCTCTTGCTATTTCTTCCCTTGAAATTATTTTCCCAGGATTAGTAACAAAATATACCAGTAAATTAAATTCGCGGCTAGTAAGGTCAATTCTTTTATCCCCCCGCATAACAATTTTTTTTGTCAAATCAATCACAAGATCGGCAAAACAGGCTAAATAATCCCTATCTTTTTCCCCGGGAACCCTTTTAAGAATAGCATGTATCCTGGCTAATAATTCAGCAAACTCAAATGGCTTTACAAGGTAATCATCAGTTCCTGCCTTATACCCAGCGAGCTTATCATCGATACTCCCTAAAGCAGTTAACATTAGAATGGGAGTATCGATCTGCTTTTCTCGGAGGGTAGTGCAAATCTCGAGCCCGTCGATGTTTGGAAGACCTAAATCCAGAATAATCAAATCATATTGATTCGCAAGCGCCATTTTCAATCCAACATATCCATCCAAGGCAATTTCGGCCAGATAATTATTTTCGACAAGACCTCGTTTAATAAATACCGTAACGCCGGGCTCATCTTCAATAATAAGGATTTTATGTTTTTTGCTATTTTCTTTCATAGATAGGGTATTTACCATATTTAATAAATGTAAAGCCTAGTAAGGTAATACAAAAGTCTGAACATTAAATTTTCATTAAAAATTACAATCCGACAAGCAGTTTGTAACAAATGCTAATAATCATTTGTAAATTTAACGTTCTATTAAATCCCCATAAATCAAGAGTATGTTTATAGTAATGATTGTTCTATTTGTTCTGGGATATCTTGCAATTGCGCTTGAACACCCGCTTAAAATTGATAAAGCTGTTTCGGCGCTCGCAATTGGTACCTTATGCTGGGTTGCTTATGCATTTGGCCTTTTCGATATTCTGACGAATGGGTTTAGCCCCGAATTCAATGAATTTGTTAAGCATAAAGAGGGACTGGGTGATATGAGTTCAGCCAAATCTTTTCTTGAAAACATTAGAAATCTTTCCGGAGAAGAAAAGTCTGAATGGATTATAATAATGCGAGAATGGCTTGTAGATAATCAGATACTAAGACATCTGGGTGAAATTTCCGAGATATTATTTTTCCTTCTCGGGGCAATGACAATTGTTGAAGTTGTTGATCAGCATGAAGGATTTAAGGTTATTACCGATAGTATAAAAACCACTCGTAAAATTAAACTCCTTTGGATTCTCAGTTTTCTAACTTTCTTTCTTTCAGCTGTTTTAGACAACCTTACTACAACCATCGTAATGATTGCCTTACTCAGAAAGTTAATAAACGATAAGCAAACCCGATGGTTCTTTGCAAGTATGGTTGTTTTGGCTGCAAACGCAGGAGGTGCCTGGTCTCCGATTGGAGATGTTACCACCATTATGCTCTGGATAGGCGGGCAAGTAACCTCCACGGCAATAATTACAAGAGTCTTTTTACCAAGCCTCGCAACTTTGATTGTTCCATTGACAATCATAAGTTTTACGATGAAAGGGGAAGTAGAAAAGCCGAAAAGTACCGAATCTGAAAAACAATTCACGTCGCCTGCTGAAAGAAAACTGCTTCTTTTTCTTGGAGTAGGTGGACTTCTGTTTGTGCCAGTTTTTAAAACAATTACTCACCTTCCGCCATATATGGGGATGCTGCTGAGTTTATCTATTCTCTGGCTTGTGACTGAAATTATTCACAGGAATAAAGATCATGAATCGAAATCCAGATTAAAGATTATATATATTCTAAAGCAGGTTGAGCTATCCACCATTTTCTTCTTTCTGGGGATTCTTAGTGCTGTTGCCGCACTTCAGTCTGCCGGACAACTCTTCAAACTTTCGGAATTTCTAAATGATAATCTTGCAAATGTGTATCTTATAGACCTTGCAATTGGCGTATTATCTGCAATAGTAGACAATGTTCCTCTTGTAGCGGGAGCAATGGGAATGTACCCTATTGAAGCAGCAGGTGCAGTTGGATTTGCAGGTAACTTTGTTCAAGATGGTATTTTCTGGGAGTTTCTTGCATACACTGCCGGAACCGGTGGAAGTATTCTTATTATAGGTTCGGCAGCTGGTGTTGCAGCTATGGGTCTGGAAAAGATTGACTTTATCTGGTACTTAAAAAAGATCTCTCTTTTGGCATTTTCAGGGTATATTGCCGGAGCAATTGTTTATTACCTTCAAATTCAAGTGCTTATGTGAGAGTTTGCCTTGTTTAAGATGTTTTTTTAATCTGTAATTGCAAAACTGTTTTCTTTTTTAGCAAAATGGGGCGAATTTTGTAACCCGAACCATCGGTAAAAAGAACTTTTGCCAGATAAATATCTCTTACCATTTGCTATAATCTTCATTATCAATTATAGGCGAGGCTAAATTTACACCTTGCATGTTGTTTAAATCTTCGTTACTCCAAAACTCAAAACTATTTTCCAAGGCTTTTGTATGGGGCATAATAATGATTTCAAGTTCCTAATTTTTCATTTCATCAGGTATATCAATTTGAAGCTATGTAGTTGAAGGGGTTATGATGGTGCGAAGAGCTTGCATGGTATTTTATTTTTACTTAAAAGTAGTTTATACATGAATTGAAATAAAAAAAATTACGCAATCGTATTTATCAGTAATTAAAGTGAATAATATCATCATTCAAATTTAACAACCATAAGTTATATTCCATAATTTACTTTAAACTAATGCTTTACCCTACTTTTTTAGCAGTAAATACCCAATGTGGTTCCCTTGGCAGTTGCCAATAGTTTTTCTATTAGTAAATCATTTCGTACATTTGCGAAATGTAAAAATGATTTACTAATGAATTCCCTGAATAAAATTCCAGCAACTAATAAAAAACTGTTTCTAATACTTTTATTACCAATCTGGTATTTAGTTTATCACTATTTACAGCCGATAGCTGATTTTTTGGTTAGTAATGTTTTAGGCCTCGAGAAAGGAAAGCATCTTACAGAAGCCTTACGCTTCTTCATTTTTGAGTTTCCGAAAGTGATTATGTTGCTTACATTGATTATTTTCTTCGTTGGCATAATCCGAACATATTTCTCCCCTGAAAATACCAGAAAATTGCTAGCTGGAAAATCGGAATTTACCGGAAATATTCTTGCAAGTCTTCTTGGGATAGTTACACCATTCTGCTCCTGTTCTGCAATACCTTTGTTTTTGGGTTTTGTGCAAGCCGGAGTGCCACTGGGAGTTACGTTTTCCTTTCTCATTGCAGCACCCATGATTAACGAAGTTGCTGTTGTGTTGCTTTTTGGTATGTTTGGATGGAAGGTTGCAGTGATATATGTTGTTACCGGACTTACAATTTCGATCCTTGCCGGTTGGGTCATAGGTAAACTTAAATTAGAGAAATGGGTTGAAGACTGGGTTTACAAAACAAAAATTGAGGTGAATGATTTACAGGTTGAAAAACTAACCCTTTCAGACCGTATGAAATTTGGCTTTGAAGCCGTCAGAGAAATTGTTGGAAAAGTATGGATTTACGTTGCAATTGGTATTGCCGTTGGTGCAGGCGTACATGGTTATGTTCCCGCAGAATTTATGGCCTCGTTCATGGGAAAATCAGTATGGTATTCGGTTCCCTTATCTGTATTAATCGGCATACCATTATACTCAAATGCACCTGGGATAATTCCGATTGTTGCTGTGTTGCTTGAAAAAGGAGCTTCGCTCGGAACATCACTTGCATTTATGATGTCGGTTATAGGTCTTTCGTTACCGGAAACTATCATCCTGCGAAAAGTCCTGAAACTTCCATTAATACTGACATTTGTAGGAATTGTAGCTTCTGGAATTATGATTGTTGGTTTCCTTTTTAATATAATTTTTTAATCTAAATATCAAAAACATGATAATCAAAGTATTAGGCAGCGGTTGTGCAAATTGCCATAACCTCGAAAAAGCTACCATCAATGCACTGGCTGAAATGAACCTTTCGGCTGAAGTAGTGAAAGAACAGGATATTCAGAAAATTATGTCGTATGGTATCATGCGCACACCTGCGCTGGTAATTGATGAAAAAGTGGCTTTATATGGAAGAGTTCCCTCTGTAAATGAATTGAAAGAAATTATCGCAAAGTTTATTAATTAGTGACAGATGGCAAAAACAAAGAACGATTTTTCGGAACGCCAAAAACAAATGGCGCTTTTTGCGAAAGCACTTAGTCACCCTGCAAGGGTTTATATTGTTGAAAAGCTTTCTGAGTATAAAGATATCTGTTGTACCAGCGGAGAGATGATTGGGGATATCCCAATTGCGCGTTCTACCTTATCGAGGCACCTGAAAGAGTTGAAATACGCAGGCATTATCCAGGGCGAAATAGAACCTCCCTTTATAAAATATTGTCTAAACAAGGAAAACTGGAAACTTGCAAAGGAATTGTGTAGTGAATTGTTTAAAAAATAAATAATAAATCCCATGAAATTTCTAATTGTATTATCAATTTTATTTACTGGCATTACGTTTGGATTAAACGCTCAAAGTAAGGCTACTCCTGCTCCATCACTGGAAGTTTACTATTTTCATGCTACAGGCAGATGCGTAACTTGTTTGGCTGTGGAAGAAAACACCCAAAAATTTCTTGAAAGTAATTTTAAACCCGAAATGCAAAGCGGAGTTATAAAATTTACAGCATTTAATGTTGATGAAGAAAAGAATAAAGCGCTGGTTGAAAAATACCAGATTTCGTTTTCTACTTTATTAATAATAAATCTAAAAGACCAAAAACCAGTGGTGACCGATTTTACCAACAATGCATTTAAATACGCTCATACAAATCCAACAAAATATAGTCAACTGTTGGTAGCTGAAATACAGAAAAATCTGAATTAGAGAATGGAATTCCTGCAATCATTGTTAGACAATACCAGTGCTCCTATTCTGTATGCTTTTATAATTGGATTGATGACATCAATCAGTCCTTGTCCGCTTGCGACAAATATTACAGCAATTGGGTATATCAGTAAAGAAATTGAAAACAAACGACAAATATTTCTAAACGGAATACTTTATACACTTGGCAGGGCAATTAGTTACACAGGCCTTGGCGTAATTTTATACTTCGGCGCAAGTAAATTTCAGGTTGCAAAGCTGTTTCAGACTTATGGTGAGCGATTTCTGGGTCCGTTACTAATAGTTATAGGTGTTTTAATGTTGGATGTAATTCATCTGAAATTTCCCGAATTTGGCGGACTAACAAATAAAATACAAGGAAACCTAAAAAAAGGAAATGCCTTGGGCGCCTTGCTTTTGGGGATGCTGTTTTCACTTGCATTTTGCCCCTATAGCGGTGTATTATATTTTGGAATGCTAATTCCAATGACTATTTCCAGTGCTTCGGGCTTGTATTTACCTGTGGTTTTTGCATTTGCAACCGGATTACCCGTTATTTTATTTGCATGGCTTTTGGCATACAGCGTAGCTAGTGTGGGAGAATTTTATAATAAAATCAAGCTTTTTCAAAAATGGTTTAACCTCGTCATTGCAGTACTTTTTATTCTTGTGGGGCTTTATTACACCATAAAATTCTTTGTTTAAAAGTTTTGGTTCAAGTACCTAGAAGTTTGCCAATTTAGATTTTCGTTCGCAGGTAAACATATTAGTTCTCTTATTCATTCATGTTAATCATTGATATATATGCTTTTACAATCGTTATTAGCTACTCAAGTTACCTACACTTTTACCTGTTTAATATCAAGAAAATTATTTTTTCTTAATCCCATTAAAAAAAATTGCAAATAAATATTTCATGTCGTATGTTTGCGTCATTAGAAATTAAAATATGAATAAATCAGAGAATTTTGACGGCAATTTACAGGAACTTGCGCGATTTGCTAAAGTAATCTCGCATCCTGCGCGCTTGGCTATTCTTCAATACCTGGCAGAAACGAAAACCTGTATTTCAGGGGATATTTCCGATTTTCTGCCATTGAGTCGAACCACTGTATCGCAACATTTAAAGGAACTTCGGGATTTGGGGCTGATCCATGGTGATATAGAGGGATTGAAAATAAACTATTGCCTGTGTAATTCCAATATTGCCGATTTCAAACAAAAGTTTGAGTCATTTTTTGCAAATATTTCATCCCTTGAAGCGAATTGCGAAACGAATTGTAAATAAATCATATATGAAAAAATTAAAAGTGTTAATCCTTTGTACCGGCAATAGTTGCCGAAGTCAGATGGCTCATGGCTTTCTCCAGTCATTTGATTCAAACTTAATTGTGCGCTCAGCCGGAACCGAAGCGTCAGGCAAACTCAATCTGAAGGCTGTTGAAGCAATGAAAGAGATTGGAATTGATATTTCACACCATACTTCCGACTCAGTTGATTTGTACCTTGCTGAAGAGTGGGATTACGTAATCACTGTTTGCGGAGGAGCCAATGAGTCATGTCCCGCTTTTATTGGGAAGGTAAAACACCGCATCCATATTGGCTTCGATGATCCATCTCATGCCTTGGGTTCTGATGAATATATATGGAGCGAATATATCCGTGTTCGTAACGAAATTAAAGAGGGATTCTGGAAGTTCTTCCTGGAAAATTTAAAATGAATTGTCGTTCAGACCAAAACTGAATTATTGAGAAAAATAAAACGTTTCAAAATTCTAAAATCATAACTTAATGGAACCACGTCTTAAATTCTTCGATCGCTTTTTAACTCTCTGGATATTTTTGGTGATGTTTGCCGGAGTTCTTATTGGATATTTTTCACCCGGGATTTCCGGTTTTTGGAATTCGTTGAGTTCAGGAACAACCAATATTCCAATTGCTATCGGCTTGATTCTTATGATGTTTCCTCCTCTGGCAAAAGTGCGATACGAGAAACTTCCCACGGTTTTTAAAAATGTAAAATTGCTGACACTTTCGCTCGTGCAAAACTGGATTGTAGGCCCATTAGTAATGTTTTTGTTAGCGGTATTATTCCTTCATAACTATCCGGGACTTATGGTTGGAGTAATACTTGTAGGTTTAGCGCGATGCATAGCAATGGTTTTGGTTTGGAACGATCTAGCCAAAGGAGATGCTGAATTAGCTGCAGGTTTAGTGGCATTTAACGCTATATTTCAGGTGTTTCTGTACTCGGTATATGCTTATGTATTCATTACATTTTTACCTCCGCTTTTTGGATTTAGCGGCGCTGTTGTGGATATTTCAATTTCTGAAATTGCAATAACTGTTTTAATCTATCTGGGAATACCATTTGCAGCCGGATTGCTTTCGAGTCTGATTTTACGCCAACAAAAAGGCGACGACTGGTATTATAATAAGTTTATTCCTAAGGTGTCATGGCTAACTCCAATAGCCTTGCTATTTACCATATTCGTAATGTTTTCGCTCAAAGGTGAAAAAATCATTGAATTACCAATGGATGTGGTTCGGGTTGCAATTCCCTATACCATTTACTTTGCGTTGATGTTTTTCACCACCTTTTTCATTGCACGATGGATGGGATCGAATTATGAAAAATCAACAACATTGGCATTCACAGCAGGTAGTAATGATTTTGAATTGGCCATTGCAGTTGCTATTGCGGTTTTCGGCATTAACTCACAAGTTGCATTTGCAACAGTTATAGGGCCGTTGGTGGAAGTCCCTGTGCTGATTCTGCTGGTAAATGTGTCATTGAGATTTCAGAAAAGGTATTTTAGTCAAAGCGCATGATGCAAATCTTAATTTCTTTTTTTGAAAATCACCAACTATTATTGACCCAATTAGGCAAATGAATTACCCCGAGGCAGAGCCATCGAGGTATCAAATGGAATTCTTATTTCTTTCAGAAAAACAGGCGAAACCCAGCCGTTTCGGGTCGCTTTCATCCTGATTTCCTTTCGGTTCCATTTATTAAATGATCCTGCCAGATATACTTTTCGGGCATCTGTATATCCATTTAATTTAAAATTATAATTTGTTTTGACAAAACAAGCCTTTCCGATTGATCTCCCGAGAAAAAAACATTTGAAGATATCAGGAAAAGACTTCCTATAACTCCTGCTATTAATCCGTATAATGGCAATGCAACTTTCAAAAAATATAATTTTAACACAAGGTAAAAAAATCCATTAAAAAAAGCGGCTTAAATCTATTAATATAATTCATTTGAATTTGTACTTTGCGCCGTTAAATAAAGAGTTATGCCAATCATTCATCTTGATCATTGCACCGAGTGTTTAAAATGCGTAAAAGATTGCCCTTCCAGCGCCATTGATATAAAAGCTGGTACCATTGCTAATACCTGTATCCATTGCGGACATTGCGTTGCCATTTGCCCTGAATCGACTATTAGCCCTGACTTTGGGGAAATATTTCCCTTGAAACCTTCTTCAATTAGCCCAGAGGAATTTAGAGCTTTCTCTGCTGGTTTGCGTAGCACGCGATATTACCTTAAAAAAGATGTGCCGGTAGAAATTTTAAGCTTGCTGGTTGAAAACATAAAACATTATGCATCAGCAAGTAATGCCAGACCTTTGAAGATCACTCTGGTTAACACTCCACAAAAGGTTCAGCTACTTAATGACCTGACAGCGAATACCTTATTAAAAACGTTTAAGATTGTAACCTCTCCCCCTATAAGTCTTTTATTAAAAATCTTTGCGCCCTCAATGAATATCAAAGGTTTAAGAAAATACAAAGAATCCTTTATTCAAAAGCAAAAGACAAACAGCTCAATGGTCTGTCATCATGCGCCGATAGTAATGCTTTTTCACGGTCCGGTTTCCAAATATGATATGTCGGAGGCTGATGCCTATATTTGGGCAACCAACACATGCCTTTATGCAAAAACGCTGGGATTAGGGAGTTGCCATATCGGATTTATTGTGAAAGCAATGGAAAGAAATAAGGCAATGAAACCGGAAATGAATATCCCCTCATCTCATAAAGTATATGCAGCGCTGGTTTTAGGTTATCCAAAAGTGAATTATAAAAATGAGACTTCAAGGGAAAGTCCGGATGTCGTATTTGTGTAATGCCTACTATTACAAACAAATCAAAAAACGGTATAAAGTTTTATGATCAAAGAATTTTAGATTATAAAAAAACTGTATTTTTTACGATTCTAATTAAAAATCCAACATGCTAATAAAACTAAAAAACCGCGGAATATTTTGCGTTTTTCTTTTTTTAGGTGGACTTTCAGGTTGTTCGGAATCTGTAAAAAACAGCACCTTTATTGATGCACATCCACAAATTTTTCCTGATTATACCTCACTTGTAATACCTGCAAATATTGCTCCCTTGAATTTTAACATAGAGGAAAAAGGAAGTGAATTTTTAGTTGAAATTTATTCTGAAAAGGGAAGGGAAATAAAGATCCGTCAAACCTCGCCAACTATTATTATTCCAATTAAAGATTGGCGTAAAATTTTAAATTCAAATAAAGGGAAAACATTAAAAATTGAGATTTATGCAAAAAGGGAAGGATGGTATAAGTACAAAACCATAACCGATACAATTGCAGCTGAATCAATTGACAAGAATCTGGTATACCGTTTATTGGGGATTATTCACACCGATGGAGATAAACTGGGGATTTATCAGCGCAATCTGGAGACTTTTGAACAAACAACAATATTTGAGAATAATACAAATCCAAAAACTCCATGTGTAAACTGTCACTCCTTTTCAAATAATAATGCGGATAAAATGTCTATGCATGTAAGAAAGGCGTATGGAGGAACAGTAATATTCGACAATGGTAAATTTATAAAGTATAATACGAGAACCCAACAATCGATTGCACCTGCCGCCTATACTGCATGGCATCCCAACGGCAATTTGATTGCTTTTTCGGTAAACAGACTTTTTGTTTATTTTACTTCAAATGAAGAAAAGCTTGTTGAAGTGGCTGATCAGGTATCCGATCTCGTACTATTTAACCTGAAGACAAGCACTTTTTCTTCTTCGGAAAAAATTTCAACTCCTGCACGTGAAAACCTCCCCAACTGGTCGTCTGATGGGAAATGGCTGTATTATATAAGTGCTCCCTTGGTTACTAAAAATATGTCAAGTTGGATAGACGCCAAATATGACTTACTCCGAATTTCTTTTAACCCTGAAGATATGAGTTGGGGAGAGGTTGACACACTGCTTACTTCCCGGCAAACAGGGAAAAGCATTACCTGGCCTTCAGCATCACCTGATGGCAGATATGTACTTTTTTGTATGATCGATCATAGCTATTTTTCAATTTTTGATAAAAACAGTGACTTGTACCTGCTTGACCTTAAAACAAAACAATACAAAAAAGCTGCTATCCTAAATAGTGAAACCACTGAAAGTTATCACAGTTGGTCTAAAAACGGAAAATGGCTGGTATTCAGCAGTAAAAGGCTGGATGGAGTAAGTACGAGACCCTATTTAGCCTATTTCGACAGTACTGGAGCTTTCCATAAACCCTTTATTCTTCCTCAGGAGTATCCATTATTCTATCTGAACGATTCCTATAATTACAACCTGCCAGTATTTGTAAAAGATAGGGTGAAAATTGATGCAAGTGAGTTTCAGAATTTTATAACGGAAAACTCAGTGGATGCTAGTTTTGATCATTCGGTTCCGGTTGACACCTCAGAAACACCCATGACCTATCCAATAAGTCATTAATTATTAATAGTGAGAGGCTTTCCTCTTTAAATATTGCATTAATGTCATTAAAATAATACATTTGATACCTGTTACCAACTTTTTTTCATATTCATGAATAAAAAATTCAATGTTTTAGCATATGCCATAAGCATTGGACTGATATTATATGTAGCAGAGTCGATTATCTTTTATTTTAACAATCGTGCTAATTACAGCTTTCTGGAATCCCTACTTACTGACGTCCCTCTTTTTCAAATTCTAAGCAGGCTTCTTATACTGGTAGGATTTATTGTGTTTGGGTTTATAGTATATGGCAAAATTAAGGAGATAACTTTTGAAAATGAATTTCCCTCCTCCAAAGTGCAAAAAGAATCTGCAGGGCGAGTTGAATATAATTTTCTGGCAGGATTATCCTTTCAGATACGTACTCCTTTAAATGCAATTATTGGTTTTTCCGAGTTACTTAAAAAACCAGGCCAATCAGCTGAAACAAAAGAAAAATATCTTGATCAGATTAATTCCAGTAGCAAATATCTCCTTTTGCTTATCAATAATATTTCTGAGATAGCTAAAATCGAGTCTAACGAACTGACAATTAACAGGATCGGATGCAATATCAGCCGAATTATCGAAGAACAGTTCCACGATAGTAACCTCATGAAAAATGAGCTAGGGAAACCCGGTATTGATATTGAAATTAAAGAAGTTAAGGCTATTGAAAGCTTCAATTTACTTTCAGATCCTATTAGATTAAAACAAGTATTGAGCAGCTTGATTGAAAATTCTTTATACCTGCCCAAAACAAGCCTCATTAAAATTGGTTATTCAATAAATAATTCAGGATTTGTAGAGTTTTTCGTTAGCGATAATGGCATCGGGTTTCAGCAAGAAAGGATCGAATCTATTTTAAGCCGGTATAACAAATTGACAGATAACCAAAATATGCCGTTTGACGGTTATGTTTTAAGACTGGCAATTTCTAAAAGTCTTATTAAACTCTTAGGAGGGGATATTAAGGTGGAATCGCAAGAAGACAAAGGAACAACAGTATATTTTACAATTCCTTATCTGAAGGTGTTAGCCAAAAGTCCTGCCAGTCCTGACCCGAAAGTTAGTGTTGCTGCAAGTTCCATTAACTGGTCTGATCGATTAATTCTGATTGCTGAAGACGTTGATTCCAACTTTATTTATTTGGAAGAGCTTTTAAGACCAACTAAGATAAAAATTCTGTGGGCCAAAAATGGCAAAGAAGCTGTTGAAAAAGTAAAAGCTAACCCTGGAATCGAACTGGTTCTCATGGATATTCTGATGCCCGAAATGGATGGATACCAAGCCTCCAGAGAAATAAAAGCCTTCCGTAATGACCTTCCAATTATTGCTCAGACAGCTTGTGCAATTGAAGGAAGTGAGAAAAGTGAGCAAAACAGAAATTTTGACAGTTTTCTTACAAAGCCTATTTGGTCGCCACAATTGCTCGCTGCTATTGACAAATACATCTATTAATCCTGTTCAATAAAACACAGTCTATAAGGGAATTGTCTTACTAATCGGTTGGAATCATCTTCATTTATTTGACCAAATTCGTTTTATCTTACACAAAGGCAATAAACATTACCCAGAAGAAATCGATGCGTATCATTACACCAATCGATTTATATCGTTTTTTCCGCTTCTTTTTGTCGCTATATATACTGTTATAGAACTTTGATAGTGTTTAATTATATCGACGGCATAATTTTGATTAGCTTTTATATTATAGATAATTTAGCCTTCATAATTAAAGCAAACCCTAAATAAAATAGTTTTATGAAAAACATTATGATTATTAAAACCACTGCCCTTCTCTTACTGAGCTCGGCTGCGGTATTTAGCTTCATGACCAGTTGCGAAGGCCCTCAGGGAATCGCCGGTGTTGATGCTAATGAATCTTGCACACAATGCCATAAATCTGAAGTTGTTGGTATAGCGGCTGCACAATTTGAATTATCTAAGCATAATTATGGTGAAGCTGCTTTTGAAGAAGCTGGCATAACTAGTTGTGCTCCTTGTCATGAGTCAGAAGCATTTAAATATGTTTGCAAAAACAATACTCCAGCAACATTTACTTTGAATGCTGCTACTAGTAAATTTGCAAACGATTATACAGTTCCTAACACTGTAGCTTTCGGCGAAATTAATTGTACTACATGTCACAGTTCTTTGCATAGTGAGTATGATTCAACTGATATTTATCCATTAACCAATACTGCTCCCGTTGCTATGACAATGTGGAAAGGTGCAAAAACTATTGATCTGACCCAAGACGAAAGCCAGAGCAATTTATGTGTTAAATGCCACCAACCACGTCCGTTAGCAACCAGCACTACTCTTTCTAATGGTGATGTTGTTGATTATGTAAGTTTGGCTACAAATCCAACTGCATTATTTTACGATCCAACTGTAGGGGCTACAACTAACAAATACTTCCCTGGATATAGATCACATGTACATTATGGTACTGTTGGAGCTATTTACGCAGGAAAAGGTGGCGTTGAATTTACAGGATCATTATCTTATAGCAACTCAGCTCATACAACGTTAGCTTCATGTCAGGATTGCCATATGGCAGAAGTTACTGGCAAAGCTGGTGGTCACTCCTTCAACGCAGTAGGCAACTTCAAAGGTTGTAACACTGCAGAATGCCATCCATCACCACTTGATGCTAAATCACCTAAATTTGTTGATACACGCGCTGCTGTTAAAGCCTTATTGAACACATTAGGTGAGAAAATTACAGTAAATGGTGTTGATATTCTTCATAAAAATTCAGATGCTGTAACTAACCTTTGGGTAACTTCAACAACTAAGAAATTCGACGGATATCTTGATGTTTATGATCCATCATTAAATCCAACTGGTTTACTTAAGAATCCAAATCCAAGCAGTAGCTGGTCACAGACTCAGAAAGATGCCAATGCTGCATTGCAAACCATCACTCTTACTAATGCTCAAATGGGTGCTATTATAAATTTCCAATTCTGTTTAAGAGAATATAGCTTAGGTATTCACAATACTGCTTATACTAAAGCTTTACTTACTAACTCAATTGAAGCTCTCAACTAGTTTCAGAGTCTGAGAAAGAACCTAAATTTTAAAACCCCCGGAAGTATTCATACTCCGGGGGTTTTTGTTTTATATATTTTGATTTGTATCTTTTCCTGTTTTCAGCGTTGAAACACCCAAATTCAAAAATCAATTCCAATTAATCGAGGATTTGAGACGCTATTTTAAAAAGTGCGTAAAATAAGTGTAAGATTATAATGTTAAACTGATAATGTGGACAAAATAGTTGGCAATCTAAAAAAAACAACTGCGACAAGCTGATTTTTAGTTTTTTGCGACATTAATCATGAGGGGTTTAAACCCCGAATATTTAAAAGTCTTGACACTGAGCTTGTCGAAGTGTAATTCAATTCGTACATATGAATTATTTACCTGATTCCAAATGCTAAATAACTTGTACTCAAAAAAAGAACCAGAAAACCAATTGATACTAATAGAAGATATTTGTCGGTTTTAACTATATCCCCTTTCCCCTGAATTGCTTTCCAGGAGAACCATGCTAATGAAACAGTTAACAGAAATACAGATGCCGCCGTCCATGCATGAGACTCCAGCGCTAAAGAGCTTATGCCTGGAGCCGACTCTGCGGCACGTATGGAAGCTCCCCCGAAGCCACAGGTCATAGTTGTAACAATACAGGTCAGCAAATAAAGCCGGTACGAAATAGCTTTTAAACTATTTTTCTTGAAAATACTGCCGGTACTGTGAAGGACGAAAGCAGCTCCCCCGAAATAAACTGGAAGGAAAGATGTGTTAATATGTAAAATGGAAGAATGCATGATTTATCTTAAAAAAGCGATGAGACCTCCTGTGATGTATGCAAGAATCCACCAGATATAGGCAGTTTTGGAATATGTTTGCATCCAGCTCTTTATTTCCACGTCATGTCGCCGAACCCAGAAAAATGCTGTGTCAACTATCATAAGCGTTAAGGAGGTATATCCCAGAATGCCGTGAATTGTGAATGGCCCTTTCGAGGAACCTATTATCATTAAAGTAGTTGCAGTAATATCGAAAAACAATCCGAGAGTCTGAAATCCAAGAATAGTCCCGTTTAGTTTTTTCTTCCTGTGAAAACTAAAAAAAGCAAGTGAATATGAAATAAGCGCAAGAGTTACAATCGTTGAACCTGCCATTAAAATTGGTTTCATAAAGATGGAATTTGAAATTATACTAGTTATGTACCTTTAAAAGTTATAATCGCTGAAACTCAATAGTTGTGTACCCTACTTCAGCTTGCGAATTATAGAATTCTTTAAATCTCATTTTATAAATATACCCTTCAGTATCTCTGATGAGCCAGTTTAGCTTTGTATTTACGAAATATTCGAATGTATTGGTTACCGGATCCACTTTCACATCCTTCCATTCATGACCAATGACATCTTGTACCCTGGAAAAGGTCTTATCTTTAATTAAATCGTAAGTAATTTCAGCAAATGAATGCAGTGTATCAAGTGATGCTTCGACCAGTAAAGGGTTTAGAAGAATCCCTCTGACATAATAGGCAATTGTATCTCCGTTATCGTCATATAATGTTGTTCTATATTGGGTAAAGAGCAGATCATAATTGGCTTTTTCGGGCTCAATTTGTATTTCCGATTTGCCTACAAAATCATATTGAAGAAAATTTACATTTTTAAGTTTTGGGAGACTAACTGTAACAGGAACTCCGGCTGGAAAAACTGCATAAGTAAATGTATATGAGGTGTTTGAAACATTATCAATACGAATTTTCCACTTTGGTTTTACTTTATTTCCATCATCCTGTCCTATAAGAAAAACATTAGAAGTTGGTTTAAATGGAGAAACACTTCTGTCTAACCATGTTGAAAACGAGCAGGAATCAGGGTTTCCTGAAGAAGCATCGAAAAGGTATTTCTTGGGATCTGTAACCGGTGAGATTCCGGTAAATGCTGTATCACCGGTAGGATAAACCAGATAATAAGCTGAGCTGTTAACCCGAATTTCCCAGGCACTATCGGCCGTAGAAAACTCAATCTGCCACAATCCGTTAGCCGAAACTGCAGTTGCTGAATCAGCGCTAAAATCGAAATATGAATGATAATGGTAAATAGATTTTTCAAATACATAAACAGTTTCATCTCCGGGAGGCAATGGAAAGAGCCTCTCATCCTCTTCAAAACAAGAGAACAACAAAGAAAGTGACCCAATGAGAATCACTAAAAAAGTGTATGTGTTTTTTGAGTTATAATTCATGTTCTATCAAAAAGCAATGTTTACTTAAAACGTTCCGAATTTATAGCTAAGTCCGATAAAGAAGGTTCTGCCCCAGCCAACAAACGAATTGCCTCCCCCGCCAGTATGCCCGCCACCGTTACCTGCACCGGCAATTGGTATATTTGTAATGTCAAAAAGGTTTTTCCCGCCAATACTCATTACTAGATTCTTTTTCAAGAAGGATTTATTAAGAGTAAGGTCCAGATTATTGTATGAGTCCATGATTCCAACGGTTACATCATCCCCGTTGTCAAGAAAATAGTAGTAAGGGTATTTACCGCTAAACTTGTAAAATGCCGCAATGTTAATTCCGTATTTAAACAAATCGTAACGAAAATCAACCGTATAATCGGTAGCAAAATAAAAGTCTTCAAATTTAACCTCCTGATTTGCAGGAACTGGCATCATTCCCGTTTTGGATATTCCAAAATTGACGTTCAACCTGGGATGAAGACGGTACTTAAATTTAACGTTGTAGCCGAGGCTTCGGTATTCATTGATATTCCGGTACGAATAGCGCATTGTTGTGGAATCAATTGGCACAAGGCTAATCTGGCTATTAACAATGTTGCTGAATGTATTAAGTTCAATTCCGTAAAAATTGTTGTTAAATTGATTATCGTATTGAAACGAAGCGTTCAGGTTATGGGAATTTTCCGATTTCAGATCCGGATTTCCTTTTACATTATGATTGATATCTACAAAATCCAGATATAGTTCCTTAAGTGTTGGAGCTCTGAATCCTCTAACGTATGAAAATCTGATATTCAGCTGTTTAACCGGTGTCCATTTAAGATTTATTGATGGAACCCATGGGGCTTTATAGCGAGTGTTGTATGCTAAACGAAATCCCGGTTGCAGACTAATGCTTTTAATTGGATTATATTGAGTACTCAAATAGACTGCATAATCGCCAATTTCCTGAAATTCATTTTCTATTCGTTTCCCCTCTCCCCTTTCATAATTAAGATCGAGTCCAGCCTGCATGGCAAAAATGCCACTTTCCGGTTGCCATGCGTAGTTTCCTCTGGTTAGATAGGTCGAAAAAGTTGTAGGGTCTTTTTTTATTAAAATTTTTTCGAGGGAAGTAAAATCCTTCCGGTAAATATTCTTAAGTGCAGAATATCCCGACCATGAAGTCATAATGTCGAAATTACTATATTCACCTACGGGTCCTGTAAGCTGTGCCTTTGCTGTTAATCGTTCGGTAATAAAATAGCTGTCGAATGCCCATATTTCATTTGTGCGGCGTATATTTCCCTTATCCAGAATTGTTTCCTGAAAATATTTTCCATCGACGCGAAATTTTATCTTATTCTTTTTAAAAATATAGTAAGCATCTGAAAAATACTGTTCTTTTGGTTTCCAGAGCTGAGATCTGCTTGTGTCAGGGCGACTAAATCCCCCGAAGAAATTTCTTCCTCCGGTTAAAGAAAACGAGTTGTTATTTTTATTGAAATTCAAGGCGGCGTTTCCATTATATACCCCAACGCTTTCATAGTAAGTGTTTGCTGATGCGAGGAATTTGTTTCGAAGATTTTCTTTTGTGATAATATTGATAGCACCTGCAAGAGCGTTAGAACCATACTGCACCGACATTGGGCCTTCCACAATTTCGATATGATCTACATTATTGAGATTAAGCTGACTCAGGTCTATGTTACCGTTCATTCTGCCTGTAACAGGAACACCGTCAATAAGTATTTTTACATGTTCTCCGCTTAGGCCGTTAATACTCATGCTAGAACCCAATGCGCCACCTTTGGAAACACGCAGATTTAGTTCCCCTGAAAGCAAGTCGGATAAATTATTTGCGGATTTTTCAGAGATAAGCTTGCTGTTTATGACTTTGACCTGATAAATTGACTGGTCTGCTCTTTTGGGCGACATTTGGGCGGTTACAACGACTTCATCCATATCAAATAATGAAGGTTCCAATAAAATGATTAATTCACCAACACCAGTTAATGTATCCATCCTGGTTTTATAGCCCATAACTGAAGTAGCAAGGACAGTTTTTCCCTCAATAGTTTGAATTGCCTGTCCTTTAAGGTCGCTCAGCAGGTATGACTGCTTTCCCGACTTTTGATCCTCAAAACACAGATGAGCATAAGGTATAGGTTCAGAAGTTTGCTTATCCTTTAAAGTAATGGATACCTTCTGTTGTGCCAAGAGGGAAAATGGCATGAAAGCCAGAAGTAACAAGAAATGTTTTATATTTTTTTGACAGTAGCTCATTAAAAATTTAAACAATTATGTAAATGGTTAAAGTGCCTGAAGTATTGATTGCTATTATTTGAGAAATGACTCAAACATAACTTAATTGATACTTCAGACACTTTAATAAAACCTGATTCAAAAAGGCCACAAATTATTTGTTAACCAATACTTTAGCACTATAATAAACACCATTATTCATCATTCGTGCATGGTAGATTCCATTAGCAAGTTGGCTAAAATTTGATACGAAACCTGTTCCATCAAGAGTATGAGACTGGTTAAGAACTAATTTTCCTGCTGAATTATAAACACTAAAAAGTACTTCGGAATTTTGTTTCCAATCTTTATTGTTAAATCTGACGTTATCGCTAACCGGGTTAGGGTAAATGGATGTCAGATCAATTGTATTTTGACGAATTGCTAGACTTTCCCATGCACTGATACCTTCTCCAAAAGATTTAGGATAAGTATACAATGAAGTATTCATGGTAGTATTAAGGAAAATTGATGCGCTATATTTGTTTGCTTTAAATGCTATATCCCATGCAGTGCGAGGAGATGTTTTAGTAACTCCCTGAGCCATACTGAAATACACATCGTTCGCATATCCATTTCCCATAACCAGCGTGTCTTTTACAATTTCTCCTAAAGTTGGAAGAAGCATTTGCACTGCAACACCAACTCTTCCTTTTCCTGTTCCAGCAGTAGATCCACTTTCAAAAAATGTAGTTCGCAATTTATATACCGATTTAGAGGCAGTCTTCACAAAATATACCATGGTATCAAGAGGAATGATAGAAAAACCACTAACCTTATTCCAGGAATTACCAATTACAGTAATGTCCTTTTTAAAAACAGTAGTATCATTTATTGTACTGTTCAGCGCAGCAGTTGAATTGGGTGCGTGATAAACAGACACCAGCGAACCTTCATTCAACAGAAATCCCGTAACAGTATAATTTATAGTGGTATCCGTATATTTTGTCAGTACGATATCCCAGTCAGTTTTTGCAGGATCACGATCTACGAATGCCTTATTTTGCAAAGAATAGTAAAGAAACAAGCGATCGGGGTAATCCACACATCTGGCTTCTTCAATTACCTCGTTTTCTCCGGTAACGTCTGCATATCTGAATTTATAGATATTACTTGACGAAAGTTTTGCTTCAATAAAGAGTTGCTTTAAACTCCCATTTGGCAATTTGATAAGGTAAATTGAATCACCTTCAATATCATGGCTTAATCCGTTATAAACGCCCCAACCATAATCTGGATGGCCTATCTGATTCATATTAAATGCACCATCCTCCCATGTAACCATCGAATTATACAATGGTCGCCAAGTTTCGTAGCCCGCAGTGTTCATTTGTGCCTTGGCTAAACCAATTGCCATTACTAATACTAGTGATAAAAGTAATTTTCTTGTCATATAGTTAATTTTTAAATTATTCAGGGATCAAAAATAGTAAATATATAATTGTTATACCCCCCATTAAGTAGGGCTAAAACGGTTTCAAATGTTAAATAAAAGTAAAAAAACTTAATATATGTGAAAATAAATTACAGCCATCTGATTACCTGACTATTAGCTCGGTAATTGAATAGAAGGTTATCAATTATAAATTAGGTCTAAATAAGCTATTAGGGTAAGTGGGGTGGTGGGCAAATCACAGCCGAAGCATTTCTTATTATTTAGACATCAGCAAACCAGATAGCCTCCCCCAAGGTTGGAGGGGCTTGTCTTGCTTAAGTTTCAATCTAATGGGTTTAGAACTTTACTTTAAAAACTTTTTTTAATAGACAAGTCATTACTTATATCCAAATAGCATGGAATAAATAATAAAACCAACAAGAATAAGTCCGAACGCAACAAATAAGAATCCGAAAATGCGAATTGTTTTATAGTACCAGCTTTGAGATTCTTTTTTCACCATTACCTTTTTCAGACGGCCGGATTCCTTGAGTTCACTATATTCACGGGGTCTGTCTTTTTTGAATTCTTCAAGAGGTACTAGTCCGGTAAAAATAACTGTATCCATCGGGAAGGCATCAGGACGAAGGTGGGTATTAAAAAAGTGAATGGTGAATATAAAACCAACGGCAAGTAATGCTTCATCGCTATGAATAATCTGAGCTACGTTTATGAGCCAGCCAGGGAAAATCTTAGTAAATACTTCAGGGAACCAGAGTACAAGTCCTGAAAATCCGATAACTGCAATTCCCCAGAAAACAGCCATATAGTCGAACTTTTCCCAATAAGTCCATCTTCCATAATTAGGTTTCGGACCTTTCCCGATAAACCATTTGATGGTTGCACCGAAGTCTTTAATATCCTGGAGATTAAACATTAAGGAATTTTTTCCAAAGATAAATTTACCAACAGGAATACGTCGGGTGATTTTAGTGTATATCAGAGAAAACAGGTGGAAGCCGAAATAACCAAAGGTCAGGAATGCCCCGAATCTGTGAATTTGTCCGGTAAAATGAACTCCACCCAACAGGTTTGCCATAAAACTTGCCCAGGGCATATTCGAGAACTTAAGGATCATACCCGTTAGAGCGAGCATCAGGAAGCTTACAATTACGAATATGTGAGTCAGGCGCTGGCTTCTGGAAAACCTTCTAATGTAATACTTGTCAGCTATGGATTCTTTATGTTTCCGTTTTTCCGCAAGACTCTTAAACGATCTTGGGAACCAAAGGATTAAATGGATTCCAAAAAACAGGAAAACGCCAATCAGTAGACTGGTCATAGCCCAGAAAGTATAAAACAACACACCATACTTTTCTTTGTTGTGATGAGTAGCGTGCGTTAAATATCCGGTAAACCTGGTGTTTGCGTCGGGATGACACTTCTGGCAGGTAGCTACAATATTCTGGCTCCCAACAGAGGACGATGGATTATTGACATTGAGGATGAAATGAGAACCATGGCAATCGGAACATTTAGCGGTTCTTGTATCACCTAATTCATGACTTTTTCCATGATAGGTTAACAAATAGGTTTTTGCTGTTTCGGCATGACATTTTCCGCATTGGTCGGTAACCTCATTCATGAACTTATCTCCGCTGGTAGTGCCTATTACATGGGAAGAGTGGCAATCTACGCAGGTTGGATATCTTTTCTTCCCGTCGTCTTTGGTTATAGCATGGTCGCTTTTAATATACTCGTCGTAAATACCTTTATGGCATGTTGCGCATGTTGCAGGGATATTCTTTGCGTAAATTGTAGAAAGTTCATTAGTTTCTTTCAGGATATTGTGAGTAGAATGGCAATCTGTACACACGGCGGTGACTGTTAATCCCTTTTCTATCAAACCTTTACCATGAACACTAGATGAATAATCCACTAAAGTATTTTTCTGATGCAAATCAACATTGGCGTTGGCTTTTCCGTTTGTTTTGTGGCATTTTCCGCAAAGCTGTGGGATATTTGCACGATATGTTGGAGCCGTATCATCATACCTTGATTGCGCCTTATGAGTTCCGTGGCAATCGGTACAATAAGGAGCATTTGTATCTTTTCGTTCAAAAGCCTGACCATGTCCACTTCCTGCATATAAAGTTGATACTTCAGCGTGGCAGGCAGAACAATCGATTCTTCTGGCGGTTTCACATGGTCTTTTCAGATTTGGTGATACATCGGAGTGACATTTCACACAAGCTATATTTTTATGAACTGAATTGGCCAGATCTTCGGTACTTACCTTCATTGAGACCAATGAATCTCCAATAATCTTATGAGCGGTAGACTGTTCATGACATTTGATACATTCCCTGTCAGCTATATTTGCAACAATATTCTGAGTGCTTACCTTATGAGGAATATGGCATGAAGTACATGCGGGAATTGCGCCTGGTTTTTCCTCCCAGAGAGCTCCTTTAATGATTTTAGTGTGTACTTCTTCAATTTTGGTATGGCACTTCATACAAGTTTTGGCGATATTATTGACCGAAATTGAAGAATTAGGACTTGTATGAGGTAAAATCAGATGATTACCGTGGCAATCGTTACAGGTTGCAGAAACAATTAAACCCTTTTTGAACAGGCCGATTCCATGCACGTCTGAGCTGTAATTCTCCAGAATATTATGCTCTGAAATATTATAAATTCTGGCAACCGGAGCTCCCTCACGATGGCATTTCCCGCATAGTACGGGAATATTCATTTTATATGTTTTCGAATTGGGATTTGAACCTTTGAGGATATCGTGTTTCCCGTGACATTCCGCACAATCAGGAGCATAAAGCGATTTGAGAATTTTAGCCTGTCCGTGAACACCTGCATTAAACTGCATTTCAGCTTCGTCGTGACAGTTACTACACGTTACCGGCTTGAGACCTTCGGGATGAGGGAACTCTTGCACTGCAGCGTCTTCGTGACAATCGATGCAGTTCAAATCCTTATGAACAGAACCACCAAATATCTTCTGATTTACAAACAGGGAAAACTCTTTGCCATATCTCTCGACGGTCATGGATTTGTCGTCGTGACACATGTAACAATCATCATTTGTCTGGGAAAAACCTATGAATGTGAATGCTACAGATAAGATAAAAATAAGGATTAGGAATCTTACTGCAACGACAAACCTTTGATTTCCGGACATATTTCTATAGTTTTCTAGTACAATACTTCTCTAATCTCTTTGGTGGTTATTGAAAAGTTGGTGTTTCTTTGGCTTTCAAAAATACTTAGTCATCAAATTTTAAAACACCAAACTACACTACACCAACCATTTAATTCAAATACTTAAACCCTACCCAAAAACTGATTGTATAAAACTCTACATAAAATGAACAAGCTAAAAGGCTAAAATTATCTTTCAATGTACTTTCTGCCAGCCGGTAACAATGCTTTTGAAGTTACTGAGAGGACTTTTTCCCATGGTACTGACATATAAATGAATAATCAGAAACAAGGCGATAAGAAATCCCATGAGGACATGCAATTGCGCAGTAAGGAAAATCCCGCTTATTCCTAATAATTTCTTAAGTATAAATTCAGGAAACAGCAGTGCCCAGCCGGTTACAAATAATAAAGGCAAGACCATATATAATGCTACCAGATAAGAAACTTGTTGTAAAGGGTTGAATTTTCTGCTTTTACTTACAGGATAAGGTGCAGGTTCATTTACAAAAAATCCATATGCATAATAATATATCTGCTTATACAAGCGCTCTGCAAGGCCTTTTAATTTTAGTCTGTAGAACTTTCCATTTTCGGTATAATAGTTACCGAGAAAAAACAATAAGTAAGAAAAAGTCAGCGAAATACCTGCGAAATTATGAATAGATACAGCCATCCTGAATTTAATAAAGGAAAAATCCGGATTAGAATACTGCAAACTAAATCCGGAAAAAATTAAAAGAAGACACAGAATAGCATTTAAAACGTGCCATATACGAACCCAGACGGGATAAAAATATATTTGTTGCTCAGTCATTTCCTTATTTTTTCGATTTTCTGATTCTAAAAAATGTATGAATAGCGATTGCTAAAAATGTCATTAAAATAATGCAGACACCTGCGATATTCATTAATTTACTATGGTTTGCGCCAATCACATACGAATTATTGTCAATGATCGCTGAATTTACAAATCCAAAACTCTTTCTACTTTCTATAGTTCGGAATTTGTACAAAGTACCCATGAGAATTGAATTTCCAGAATGGCATTTTACACAATCAGAGATTGCACTATCTTTTGGAAGGATATTATGGGAAATCAGGATATCGCTATTTTGAGCAGAATGGCACTCAATACAACGAACCGATTTAAAATGAAGGCTCTGGTTTGGCAGCCAGTCGTGTTTCTTGATGACTCCGGTCAATTCACGGTCGGAAAGAAGATGCAATTTATCAATATCGCCATGGCATTCGAGGCACATCTTGTTTGACTCAACCACGAAGTTGGTGGTAAGTGAATCTCTCCTTGCAAGCGGAACATACGAATGAGGGTTGTGACATTTCCAGCATGTAAATTCTCCATTTTCAAGCTTGTAGTGAACGCTTTTTGTATACTCTGCGTCTATTTCCTCAAAATGATATTTGGCAAAATTCTCATCACCTCCATGGCAATCGATGCATGCAAATGCTGGTTCAAACCTGAGTGCTGTTGCGTGAGGGAAGTTTTTATATTCTGCAGAATGGCAATCAGTGCAACCAAAAGAACGATGAACTGATTTATAGAACTTGTCTTTAGGAATATTAAAGTTGTCGCACATTGGCTGTCTTCTGGATAATCCTGAAACCGAATCAGAAAGAGTGAAATACCCTGAAGAATGACACCTCAGACAGTATTCATTATCCGCATACGCAGGTGCATCCTGATATTCTGCTTCTTGCGCCAATGCAAGCGAATCAGTACTTTCCTGACACCAGGACTGATGTGTAACAGAAAATAAAAGAGCAAACAACAGAGCCGGGTAAGCCCACTTTATCTTATTGAACATAAATAGCATATTTTATAAAAAATGGCTTTCAGATTAGAAACGAGCAGTGATATTAAATCCAACAAGGAAGCCACCTTTAGCGAAATCATTGGTGTTATAAAGGAAATTTCGCTGATTAATAATCTGTGAATAGTTTGCTAAGAAAATCTGAAAAGCATGAGTTCCTGTTCCAATTTCATAACCGATAGACATGTTTGGTTTTGGCTGAACTGGAATATCTTGTTTAGTCAGAAGTTGATCATATTCAACAATGATTGAATTGTAACCAATAATTTTAGCTCTACCACCTGCATGAATGCCAATGTTTGCATTTTTGTATCCCTCAGCCACTGTATTAAAATAGAGGAAACTTGGTGCAACCTGAAATGAAAACTTGTCATTAAATTTTCGGGCAACGATCAACTGTGTGAAATAAGAAAAGCGATGCATACTTTTGAAATCGCCTTCTGGTCCGAATGTCTCTTTGGTTCTTGCATCAACAACAAAATTTCCATAATAGCTGATTGAAACAGGTTTCTTACCTGACTGCGTTTGCTGCATAATCGCATATTTCCACTGAAAATCCTGAAGTTTGTTATCTTTTGTTGTACCTGCGCCAAACATTAATTTATCGGTAATCCCGTAATTAAGTCCAAGACGAATATTAGAAGGAGCATAAATACCAAAGATATCAGTAATACCATTCTTTACAGTTCCAAACCGATGATGAATTTCGAATTCCAATCCGCCTTTATATGGACTTACAACTGTTTGGTTATCAATTAATATAGCAGTTTCAAATGGAGCATCAACGGGGAGATCCGCTGCGGCATCCTGTTCCTGGGCAAATAATGTAAAGGCTGGTAATATTAAAAGTATTATTGCGAGTAAGTTTTTCATAACTTAGTTTTTATAGATTATTAAAATTTATTTTTAGTTGTCTAATGCACCCTGTTCAATCCAATATAAAATATACTGTTTGTCAGAATCCAATAAGGTGATGCCTGAATGAGGATTATTGAATTTTTTATAAAGTTTGGCAGAAGTGGCAGGTGTACCTGTTACACAATTAGTGCTTTTTAGAGATGCATAGGCCTTATCGGGGCGAAGGTCAGGTAAGAATGTTCCACCATGGCATGACGATGCAGCACAGCCGTGATTTGCAAAAATTGGAAGTATGTCTGTCTGGAAACTCCTTGGTTCATTCGGGTCTATTACAGTTGACTCGATAACATACTGCTCGCAGCCAACAAGCGAAATTGCAGCTATGGCAAAAGCTATTGTTAGTGCTTTTTTAAATTGAAGATATCTTTTCATCCGTATCGTTTGTTTAAAAATTATTATATCTGACATAAGAACACTCAAAACTAATATTCTATATTCAAATTCTATCGAATCCTTTTATGCCTAAAAGCACACTAGCTCAGCAATTATTCTAAAGTTCATAAAAGAATTCTAAATATTTGTCAAAGTTAAGTTTTATTAACACTTAGGAATCGCAATGATAAATAAAATATACTTTGTCAAGTGTCGATACTTAACAGGAATAAAATCGATAATCAGCAGTATGTTAAATGATATTTAGCGACAAATAAACATACATAATTCTTTAAATCGAGTATATTTGCTCGAAAAGTTTTAAGAATTTTTATAAAAGTAGTACAAAATGACTGTTTACAAAAAATCTGTTTACTGCAAGATTTGTGAGGACTGCAACCATAAATCGGATTTATTTAAATTACTGAATCTAGAAGAAACCCAGATACTAAACGAAGATCGTTTTGAGGTTTTATTCAAGGCTGGTGAAAACATTGTAAAACAAGGTACTAACCTTACGCATATTATTAATCTTACTTCAGGTTATGCTAAGTTATATATTGAAGGGATAAATGACAGAAACCTGTTGTTAAATCTAATTGGTCCTTATTCAATTTTAGGCGGTCCAGGGCTCTTTACTGACCAGCGCCATCATTATTCTGTGACAGCTTTAGAGCCATCAAGTGTTTGCTTTATCAATGCTGATAACTTCAAAAAGGTAATTAATCTGAATGTAAAGTTTGCAGCAAAGTTTCTCGAGCATCTAAATACAAAGCAGTTAATGCTCTTCAATAAACTAATTAGTCTCACTCAGAAACAGATGCATGGGAAAATTGCGGACGCTCTGATTTACCTTTCAGAAAAAATTTATAGCTCACTTGATTTCGAGTTAACCATAAGTCGTCAGGATCTTGCTGATATGACAGCGATGTCTAAGGATAGTGCGATCCGTATCCTAAAAGAATTCGAGAAAGATGGAATTATACTGATCAATGCCAGAAATATTTCTATACCCAAGATGGAAGTTCTGAAGGAAATTTCGGCTAAGGGTTAGTTACATTAACCCTGCAGCTACCGGCAGGCAGAGAAAAATAAAAAAGATGCATGCGAATGGTTGATTTTTAATACTATTTATCTTGCGAACAACATTCCATGCGTACGGGAAAGCGCTATCGGCTTCCCACATTTATGCATAACCAAATTATTAAACTTTCTTAATTTTTTCAAAATAATTCATTTTTGAATACGAGATTTTGATTCTTGAGACATTAAGGGTAAAAAGGCCATGCAATTTGTCAAGACTCAAAGAATTTTTTATAATAATGTCCCGAGAATACGTTTAATTGCAGATAATGCTGATTCCGAATACATTAGACTCGTTAGGAAACTCCCTGATTGCAGATGGAGTAATCAATTAAATTCATGGCACACAGATGCTATTTCAAATCATATTAGCTTCTTGAATAAGGTTTTCCCTTCCCATATCCGATTCTATGATGTCAGCAGTAATTTGGTTTCTCAAAATATTATTGAAGAGCCTTCTGAAAAAAGAATTCAAATAATAAGGAGTGAATCCAAAAACTTTATATCAATGCATTTTCTGTACGACCGAGAACTTCAGCAGGAAATTTTGAAATCGGGAGGGTTACTTGATCCGGATAATAAAAACACTCTGATTCTTCAAGGATTGTGCGAACTTCCGGAAAATCTTAAAGCCTATCTTGAAAAAACAAATTACCGTGTTGATTTTGAGAGTTGTTTATCCCATGAAAAAGAAAGTATGGAGGTAAATGTTACCGGGATAAAGTCTGATGCAGGTTTTAAAGAATTTCTGAAATTCCGGAATTACAAAAAACGCACTATTGAGCAGTATTTGAATTGCATAAAGCGATTTTTAGGCTCTACTGCAAAGGAAAACATCCTTAGTATTGAGTCAATACAGGACTACATTGATGAAATGTCAATCGCCTGTAACTTTTCCAGATCCTACCAAAATCTTCATATTAATTCAATTAAGGCGTATTTTCAGTTCCAAAATGGTTATAGCATAAGTAAGACAGCTATTCACAGACCAATCAGAATTATTAACCCTCCAGAAATACTTAGCAGGCAAGAAATAGCACAGTTTATTTGCCGGATTCAAAATGTCAAGCATAATGTTTTAGTTAGTATGATTTACCTTACCGGGCTCACAGTAAATGAGGTGATATCAATAACTCTGAATAATTTTGATCCATTAAAAATGCAGATTTATATCCCTGGGAAAAATGAATATCCCGGCAGGACAATTAAAATTCCTGATGATTTGGTTAAGAAGATTGAGCATTACATTGAAAGCTATCATCCCAATAAATACTTATTCGAAGGATATAAAGGAAAACAGTTTTCTTGCAGAAGTATTCAGAAAGCCATAAAAAAATATTCGGAAAGCGCCGAAATCATTCATAAAACAACTGCCATGACTCTAAGGCACAGTGTAGCCGGGCATAAAGCAGCAGACGGAATGAAAATGAAAGATTTACAATGCTTTCTGGGTCATAATAGCTTGAAAAGTACAGAAAAATATAAAATATATTCATGCAATGAGAAAATCTCTGTAACCCATAAACTCTCTTTAGCTTAGCAAAAACTTTTCATGGGTAATTAGTCAAGATATAGGTTCCATAATCTAGAGAATAATCCATTGAAAACCTTGGGGCATAAGTTTAGTGCGGATTATTAACATTCCATTTGAGACAAATTCTTATTGTGATGTGCTATCAAACTAATTATATATTTTGAATCTTGGATTTCATCATAACAAAATTTATTTTAATTGGATGATGGAATTTGTTTTAATTGTGTTTGCGTTTGGAAAACATGTGGATTTCATCCGTATATAATTTATTTCAGTGGCCGTATGAACCCCGAAGGGCTCACCGAAGGTAAACCCACATGTTGCTGAATTATATTGCCTTCGGCGAGCTCGTAAACTCGGTTCATTGGTGCTTGTGTTTTTCGAAACATATGGGTTTCATTGGTATTTAATGCCACAAAGTGGTTAAATCTAAATAACCGTGGGCAAAAGCCCACGGCTATTGAACGTTGCATTATAACTGCCCCGAAAGGGGTTGAACCAGAAAAGATTACAACTATGTCAAGCTACAGGCAAATTTTATATCACATAATCTTCCGGACTAAATGCGGATAAATATGTTCTGTCACAAGAACATGAAATTAAAATTGATGAACGGTATTTCCTATAAACTGTTCAACCCTTATCAGGGCTGAGATTCCGAGTATATTTATGCCGTGGGTTTTCACCCACGGTTATTGAAATTTACCCCCTTCGGGGATTAATTGACTACATTGCCCTATATCATTCTAAACTACATAATAGAATAAACTTGGTACATCAAAATAAGAAGTACCCCATAAAAGATTTTCTCATTTTTTTCTTCCCTAATGTTTTTAGTCAAATTTTAAGTAAATTTATGCCTTGCGTATAAACTTATTTGCTATTCCTTTTAAATTAAATACCCTTTAAACTATGAAAAGTATAATGTCATTTTCCGTAAAAGTTACTTTAATAGCAATTACTCTGGCTGCTGGGGCATGTAAGGAACCTGTTACGATTGCTCCAGCCAAACAATATGCTGTTGAAGATTTCTTCAAGAATCCTGAGAAGTCAGATTATATGCTATCCCCTGACGGAAAGTACTATGCATACATGGCTCCGTATATGAGGCGGATGAATATTTTTGTACAGGAAATCGGCAAAGAAAACACTATTCAACTCACCAGCGATACTACAAGAGATATCAGTGGATATTTTTGGGGAAATAATAACAGGATTCTTTACCTTAAGGACTCCGGAGGTGATGAAAACTTCAAACTTTTCGGAGTAAATATTGATGGTTTAAACCTTACAGGACTAACAGATTTCGATAAGGTAAGAACTAATATTATAGATGAATTACCTGATCAGGATGAATTTGTTATAGTAGAACTTAATAAGCGAAATCCTCAGGTATTTGACCCATACCGCCTCAATATCAATACCGGAGAACTCACTTTACTTGCCGAAAATCCCGGTAATATTCAATCCTGGATTACCGACCATGATGGTAAACTTAGATTAGCGATAGCTATTGTTGATGGAGTCAATGCATCGGTGCTTTTCAGGGAAACGGAAAAGGATGAATTCAAAACTGTGCTGACAACAAGTTTCAAAGAAAGCTTGTCGCCTCATTTTTTCACTTTTGATAATAAAAATGTTTATGTTTCCTCAAATCTAGGTCGCGATAAATCGGCCATTGTAGAGTTTGATCCCAGAACTGGAAAAGAAGTAAGTATTTTATATGAAAATCCTGATTACGATGTTGAAAGGCTTTACTATTCAAGAACAAGGAAAGTTATAACAGCCGCCAGATATACTTCATGGAAAAGGGAACGTTATTTCTTTGATGGAGAAACTGAGAAACTAATCAATACCCTGAAGAGTAATTTGGGTGACATCAGTTTTGAAATTGTATCCACAACCAAAGCAGAAGATAAGCTTATTGTAAGGTCTTACAGCGACAAATCTTTAGGTGGATATTATCTTTTTGACAAAACAACCGGAGATATCCAAAAAATTGTTGATGTAAGTCCCTGGATTGATGAAAAAGAAATGGCCAATCAGCTTCCAGTAGTTTATACAAGTCGTGATGGTCTGACCATTAACGGTTACCTTACATTGCCCAAAGGATACACAATGGAAAATGCAAAGAACCTCCCTGTAGTTGTAAATCCGCATGGAGGTCCCTGGGCGCGTGATGAATGGGGTTTTAACCCTGAGATTCAATTCCTTGCAAACAGAGGTTATGCAGTTTTTCAAATGAACTTCAGAGGTTCAACCGGATATGGAAGGAAGTTCTGGGAAAGCTCCTTCAAACAATGGGGAAAAACAATGCAAAATGATATCACAGATGGTGTTAACTGGTTAATTGAAAAAGGAATAGCAGACAAATCACGCATTGCCATATATGGTGCCAGCTATGGAGGTTATGCTACTTTGGCCGGTGTTGCATTCACACCTGAATTGTATGCTGCCGCAGTAGATTATGTAGGTGTTTCAAATCTTTTTACATTTATGAATACCATCCCACCCTACTGGAAAACGTATCTTGCTATGCTTCATGAAATGGTAGGAAATCCGGTAACAGACAGTTTACTTCTTCGGGAAGCATCTCCGGTTTTCCATGTAAATAATATCAAAACACCATTGTTTGTTGCACAGGGAGCAAATGATCCACGCGTAAACATCAATGAAAGCAATCAGATGGTAGAGGCCTTGAAAAACAGAGGTGTCGAAGTCGAGTATATGGTAAAAGATAATGAAGGTCATGGGTTTTACAATGAAGAAAACCGATATGACTTTTACCATTCAATGGAGAAATTTCTGAATACTCACTTGATGAAAACTGTTGATGGATCAAAATAAAAACAAGGGAGTAATTGCTCTTCTTTTCGTAGGTGTATTAATGGGAGCCCTTGACATTTCTATTGTCGGGCCTGCCATTCCTTCGATTGAGAGCAATTTACATATTGGGCCACGCTTCTCAGGTTGGATTTTCTCGATTTATGTCCTGTTTAATCTGATTGGTATCTCCCTGTTTGCCAGATTATCTGATGTTTACGGCAGGAGAAAGATCTATGTTGTTGCCCTCGCCATATTTGCTGTTGGTTCACTTTGGGTTTCCTTATCGAAAAACTTTGATTTTCTACTTGCAGGGAGAGCCATTCAGGGATTTGGAGCCAGTGGGATATTCCCGGTTGCTTCAGCAGTTGTAGGGGATTTATTTCCTCCCGAAAAACGGGGTCGAATTTTAGGCCTTATCGGTGCTGTTTTTGGGATTGCTTTCCTGCTGGGGCCTTTTGTTGCCGGGATATTACTTCACTACTTCGCATGGAACTTTCTGTTTATTATAAATTTACCTATTTCAGCAGTACTTATATTCTATAGTTTAAAGATTTTACCCTCGATTCCAAATACATCTGTTAGTCGGATTGACTGGGGTGGAATAATTACTTTGGGAGCTTCTCTTGCGACTTTTACTTATGCCTTAAACACAATAAATCCTGCAGATTTACACTCTGGAAAATTCAGTTTGCTTCTTATTGCCTCCTTTTGCGTGTCGCTTATATCGTTTTTCACTTTTTTATATTTTGAGAAGCGTGCAGCAAATCCGATTATAAAATTTAGTTTTTTTCAAAACCGACAAATCATTATTGCCGGCATCATTGCAGTTGCAACCGGCGTTGTTCAGGCGTGTTTTGTTTTTATTCCAAAATTTGTAGTTCAGACATTTTCAGTTGCCCCTTCAACTGCAAGTTTCATGCTTATACCATTTGTAATTGCGGTAGCCATTGGCTCCCCTATATTTGGAAGAATGATTGATAAATTCGGAGTTAAAAAAATAATCATCATTGGTATATCATTACTTGCCATTGGCTTTTTTATTCTTTCAAATATTAACGGGCAGAAAATTATTTATTATGTAAGCGGGGCATTTGTTGGTTTGGGATTGTCGGTGCTAGCGGGAAGCTCACTCAGGTACATTATGCTGAACAATACAAGCGTTGAAGACCGTGCTGTATCTCAGGGAATGCTTACGATATTTATTAGTGTCGGACAGTTAACCGGAACCGCAGTCATCGGCCTGGCTTTAGCTTCGTTACCATTGAATAATGCATATCCAGTTATATTTTCAAGTGTAGCAATATTATTATTTTTTATGTTCGCATTATCATTCAGGTTAAAAAATAGTTGATTAAATTTTCTCATTGAATGTGTTTATTCTAAAACATTTGTAAAATGACTACTTCAGCTAAATAGATTTTGGTGCTGGAATCTGGCTATTTAACAAAAAGCATATGAAGGTTGGAGGAAGATAAATAATGTCAGAAACAGAGGGGACAGAACTTTATGAATCATTGGAATATTGCAAACTCTGCCCTAGGGAATGCCATACAAATCGTTTATCGGGAAATTTAGGCTATTGCAAAGCTGGAGCAGGACTAGAGATAGCCTCAATTTCAGTTCACAAGGGAGAAGAACCAGTTATTAGTGGTCAGTTGGGAATTTGCAATGTGTTTTTTAGTCATTGTAATTTACAATGTATGTATTGCCAGAATTATCAGATTTCCAGCAACAATTGCCGGTTTGAAAATCGATATTTCACTATGAATGAAGCTGTTAACAATATTATCCACATCCTTGAACTTGGTGTGGAAAATCTTGGATTTGTATCTCCCACTCATATGATTCCCCAGATGAAAGAGATAATCAGGGCAGTTCATAAAAGAAACCATAAACCGATAATCGTTTATAACAGTAATGGTTACGATTCGGTTGAAATTCTGAAATCACTTGAAAATTGTGTGGATGTGTATCTTCCAGATTTTAAATATTCCGATAAGGAATTAGCAAGTAAATGGTCTGATGCTCCTGACTATCCTGCTATAGCGGAAAGAGCAATTACGGAGATGTACCGACAGAAAGGTAGCACATTAAGACTTAATGAAAATGGGATAGCTGAAAATGGCCTGATTATAAGGCATTTGGTTTTACCCGGAGAAGTAAACAACAGTCTGGGTGTGCTTAGGACTATCAGCGAGGAGTTGTCTGACAGGATTTCGATTTCATTGATGTCACAATACCATCCAATTCCAAAAGTTGCAGGAATTAAATCCCTGAATCGCAGACTTTTCCAGACGGAATACGATCAGGTTGTTGCCGAAATGGATAGGCTTGGATTTACAAAGGGCTGGATACAAGGCTTTGACAGCTCCGGGTATTATTTGCCGGACTTTGAATCGGAGAATCCATTTGAAGAGAGTAATTAATTTAATGAATAAGGATACTTATCATAATATTTCTTCTATTGCTTCCTTATCAATCCATTATGTCTACTAAGTTTTTGAGAATCCCGTATAAATTATATCTGTAAATTGGTCAAAAAAGATCATAAAATAGTTACAATTATTTGATTAGAGAATATGGATAATTTATCTTGCCTTGGTTTTGACAAATTTGATAGTGACATTTTCAAAACTCAGGGTAGCCGAAAACTGTAAAGAGTAGGCAAAAAAAAACATTCTATTATGGGAACATCAGCATTTTTTTCACTGGCAATTTTTGTTCTGATAATTGCCTCCATGTGGGTAGTTTTTACAAAAGCCGGTAAACCCGGATGGGCGGCAATTGTGCCGATTTACAACATTATTGTTTTCATTGAAATATCGGGAAAACCAGTATGGTGGATCGTGCTTTTTCTGATCCCTGGAGTCAATTTGGTTTTCATGATCTGGGTTTTGAATATGTTTGTGAAAAGTTTTGGAAAAGGAGTAGGTTTTACGATTGGAATGATATTACTTTCTCCTGTTTTCATGGCAATTTTGGCTTTCGGGGATGCAAAATACTTAGGCCCAGCCGGAAAAAAAGCCTGATTGTTCTCAAGTAATTAAAACTTTAAACCCTGAAATGTAGAATTCTATTACATTTCAGGGTTTTGTTTTTTTGAATAACCTAAAACTGATTAATTTTTATTGTTCGAAAGGAAGCCAAACCTTCATTTTCCCTGCTTCACGTTTATCCCAGACATAATACGGGATCAGAAAATATTTCTTTTGCTCTTCAATTGCCTATACGATTTTTAATTCCAGTTGAATCGAATCCCCTGAAATTCTCAAAGCTAGTATTTCCGGTTATTTGAAGGGAATCGAAATTAAATTTTTGAATCAATTTGCAACTGAATAAGTATACTCACTTTTTTTCCGGGGGACATTCAAAAAGAGTTGAGAAAATATCCTTCTGATTATCCATAAGCATTATAAACAGACATTTAGAAAAATCATTTCGATCTTTTTCACTTCAAAATCATCAGTGTTTTCGTACTTTAGCTAATACAGTAGCTGATACAAATTCAATTAATATTTAAGCCATGAATATCGAAGCATTTTCTAAAGTCAGCTATGGCATTTATGCTGTTTGTTCCAGATCAGGTGAAAAACTTAATGGATATATTTCAAATACGGTTTTTCAGGTAACCTCTGAACCTGCTCAGTTTGCCATCTCTTGCAGCAAGAATAATTATACTGCCGGAATGATTTCGGAAAGTAAGGCTTTTTCCATCTCAGTCTTGGATAAAGATACAGGGCCTTCGATTTTCGGAAGTTTTGGTTATCGCTCAGGAAAAGATATTGATAAATTCAAAGATGTAAAGTATAAAACAGGTCAAACCGGAACTCCTATTCTGTTAGAAGATACAATTGCCTGGTTTGAATGCAGGCTAATAAATACATTTGACATGGGAAGTCATATGTTGTTTATAGGTGAGGTGGTAGATTCGGAGATGTGCTATGCCGACCAAGAATCATTAAGTTATGCTTACTATCGAGAATTCAAAAAAGGTAAAGCACCCAAAAATGCCCCAACTTATATCGATGAATCAAAAGCAATTTCAAAGTCCAAAGAAATTAAATTGGACAAATACTATTGTCCTGCCTGCGGTTACGTGTACGACCCATTAGTTGGAGACCCCGACTCAGGTATTGCGCCAGGTACCATTTTCGAAGATATACCTGCCAACTGGATTTGCCCTATATGCGGAACAGAAAAAGGTGATTTCGTGAAAGTTAAATAGTTCTTTTATCTCCATTCTGTCCCTGTAAAACTATCAATATCTAATACTTACCATATATATTTTCAAAATAAATTAATCATGAATAAAAGTTTAAAAGGAAGCAGAACAGAGCAAAATTTGCTCAAAGCATTTGCAGGTGAATCACAAGCAAGAAACCGTTATGAGTTTGCTGCTACAGTTGCAAAAAAAGAAGGATATGTGCAGATCAGCAATATCTTTCAGAAGACAGCCAATCAGGAAAAAGAACATGCTAAACGCTTTTTTAAATTTCTCGAGGGAGGCGAAGCTGAGATTACCGCAAGTTATCCTGCAGGTAAAATAGGAACCACCGCTGAAAATTTAAAGGCTGCCGCAATGGGAGAGAATGAAGAATGGTCAAAACTTTATCCCACTTTTGCTGAAATAGCCAAGGAAGAAGGCTTTCCTGAGATTTCAGTCGCCTTTAAAATGATTGCTAAAGTCGAAGTTGAACATGAAAAAAGGTATCTGAAACTACTTAAAAATCTCGAAGAAGGAAGTGTTTTCAAGAAAAAAGAAAAAGTAAGATGGACATGTACTAATTGCGGGTATGTTCATGAAGGAGAAAATGCTTTGGATACCTGCCCAGCTTGCCTTCATCCAAAAGAATATTTTGAGCTTGAAGAAGCAAATTATTAGGATAAAATAAGGCCATGGTCTGATAACCATGGCCTTTATTATAAATTGGCATGTTACAATGTGTTATTTCTACTTCCATTTTTGCATGGAGTGAGTTATTTTTTGTACCTTTGACAACTCAGTTACTATTGATTTCAATTTATATAATAGACTGAATATAAACTAATTAGTACGAATCAAACCAAAGTAATTTGTTTGCATGACCAAAACTAACGACTATTCGGCGAGTATACGAAGACTTCCTGAGGAAAAGCTCAGAGAATACATAGAAAGACCGGATGGATTTCATGATGAAGCCATTTTAGCTGCTCTATGGGAATTAGCTAGCAGGAGACCTCTTTTGAAGAAAGAGCTTAAACTGGAAAATGAAATAGCAGAACGGATTAAAACACCTGAATTGATTGTCTACAATGATACTGTATCCAATACCGCAGTAATTCAATCCAGTATTCCCAATTTATACTCGATACGATCCATTCAGATATTTTCAGTTTTATTTTCCGTGTTTGCAGGAGGTATCCTGATGGCAATAAATTTCAACAGAACTACTCAAAAAACTGAAGCTTACAAAGTTCTTGGATTCTCGCTTTTATACAGTGTTATGGCGATGCTTATTTTTGCTTTACTTGGCACTCAGTCGCCAATTTTATCCGTTGTACTAAACCTTATTGGTGCTTTTCTAATTGATGAGTTATTCTGGAAAAGAGTTTTCGGAAAAGAATATAAATTTAATAAGCAACAGATATGGACTGCTCTTTTAGTTGGACTAATTGTAGTATCTCCCCTACTTTATTATATGATAAAATCCGGTACATTGCCAACATTCTAATAAATTGCACTAATTATGCAAAGAATAACTTTTATTAAATCCCTTGGCCTAATGGCAGGTCTTATAAGTATTCCATTCACAAGTTTAAAGGCTCAGAATCAAATGAAAAAAGTTAATTTCAGGCATGTTGTATATTTCTGGCTAAACAATCCTGAGGACACATCAGAGCGCAAGCTATTCCTGAATAACCTCAAGGAATTTATTAATAGTATGAACAATATTCAGGATGCTTTTATTGGTGCTCCCGCAAATACAAAGAGAGACGTTGTAGATAACTCTTATCAGTATTCTTTAAACCTTGGATTTGAGAATAAGGCAGAACAGGATATTTATCAGGATCATCCTCTTCATAAGAAATTCATTGAGAAATCAGCACATTTATGGAATCGGGTATTGGTTTATGATTCTGTAGAAGTTTAATATTTTTTGTTCTTAATTATTAATCCCAGGAAATAATAAACTATCTAAATTATTCTTTGATAAAATCAAGAATTTTTGAAGAAAAGGGTTTTTCACGGGAAGAAATTACATTCTCTATATTTCCTTCCTTACTTATCAGGTATTTTTGAAAATTCCATCTTACCTTTGAATCTGCACTTCCATTTAAGCTCCTTTGCGTCAACCACTTGTAAACCGGATGCATTTCTTTCCCTCTGACTTTAACTTTACTCATCATTGGAAAGCTTACGCCGTATGTAAGCTGGCAAAACTCCTTGATTTCTTTTTCGGTTCCCGATTCCTGTTTTAAGAAATCATTTGAGGGAAATCCAAGGATAACAAAATCCATATTGCTGTACTCTTTATATAATTTTTCAAGGTCTTCATACTGAGGTGTAAAACCGCATTTAGATGCTACATTAACTATCATCACCTTTTTTCCTTTGAGTGACGAGAAATTAAACGGTTCTCCGTCAATGGTTTTGCAAGCCAAATTATAGAATGACACGGGTTGCTGTACTTTTACAGTTTTGTCGGGTTTCAAAAAATCGAAAAGAGCCATAATTGTTTAGAATCAGATGCAAAGATAGATAATATTATAAATAGAATGAGTATTTCATGATGAGCATCATCCGGTTCAAAACTTAAAAATATCAATTAATCGACTTAGTGTTTTGGCGAACCATTTTTTGTCACCAAACCACCAAGTAGTAAACGCGATATAAACCATTTAATTTTAGGCTGTTACAAAGGGTTTGTACTTGTCATAATTGACTATAAGTAGAAATAGGTTCAATGCAACCAATAACAATCCTATTCCTGGTCTTCCTGCAATGAAAACTTCAAACATTAAGATATTAAGACTTATTGGGGCAAGCAGAACAAAGGCAAGGGTTCTGCGGAAATTAAGCATTATTAATAGACTCAGGCATATTTCAATAATTTTTAAAACAACAAAAAAGCCAGAGGAAATCAGAATTCCAATATATGCGGCGGCAGGACCTTCCATTGCAGGCATTGGAATAAAATTAAAAAAGAAGTTTAATCCAAAGACCAGAAAAGGTAGAGCTAATAAATAGCTTGCGACAATTGTTACAATTTTCATTTTGTTTTTGTTATTTGATTATTTTTTTTAATCCTTCATTACTTGGGGATTGTGCCGTATAAACACGGTTTCGCTTATAAGGTTCATACTTTTTAGCTTTAATTTTAAGTTAAAAAATAAACTGAAAAATTTGATGGTGATTTTTTTATTCAAACCTGACTAAAAAAAAACACAAAGGCTTTTTATTTCTTGATTCAAATAGTACATTTGCAGGCAAATCAATACCATCTCTAATATGGATGAGGTTCCGTTATACCGTTTACATGATTTATTAACCCTATCATAGGGAGGAACTTCTTTTGTCGGATGACCTCCAGATGATAAAAATTTGAGGAGGTTGTTATGATCACATACTGGAAAAACCAAAACGGTCTGGTTCAAATCCGGCAGTTCGAAAAAGATTGCTGGATGAATGTAGTAAACCCGACCCCTTCCGAGGTTTCCATGTTAATTAATAAATTTAAGGTTCCAGAAGAGATTGTTACCGACGTGCTTGACACCGATGAACGGTCAAGGCTTGAGGTAGAAGGCAAATGGTTACTCATTATTATTCGTATTCCCATTCACGATCCCAATAGCACTTCCCAACCATTTTATACTGTTCCTTTGGGAGTTCTTCTTTCCAATAATTTTATGATGACGCTTTGTGCTCAGGAAAGTGATGTTATTCGTGAGTTAACAAGATACCCCTATAGCCAGAAGATTAACCTGAATGATAAAGACGATTTTATTATGCACCTGTTTTTAAGATCAGCCACATCCTATCTTAAAAATCTGAAACAAATCAGCATTACATCGAATCAAATTGAAAAAGACCTAAGCAAACTCGCTAAAAATGAGGTGCTTCATAAAGTTCTTGGCATGGAGAAATGTTTGGTGTATTTTATAACCTCATTGAAATCCAATGAGCTGCTTCTTGCTAAAATCCGATCATCCCGCTACCCAATATTAAACTCTGTTAATGAAGACGATCTTGAAGATGTTATCATTGAAAATAAACAGGCAATAGAGATGGCGAATATCTATAGCGATATTCAGAAAAGTATGATGAATGCTTATTCATCTATAATCTCAAATAACCTTAACGTTATTATGAAGCGGCTAACATCAATCACAATTGTTGTTGCTATTCCAACACTTGTTGCCAGTCTGTTTGGAATGAACTTACTCAATTTTCTGGAGGCAAATCCTTATGGTTTTGGCATTGCCCTTGGAATCGCATTGTCCACAACTGTTATTATGATTTTACTTTTCAGAAAACTAAATTGGTTCTAGTTCTGTTTTTCGTGATTATTATTCATTTCTAAATCAGTGTCGTTTAGATAAATGAACTAGTCAATAACATTGTAATCTGAGAAAAATCAAACTATTTAATATTTCGCTGCGGTTCAACGTGGAGCCGCACCGAAACATTATTGATTTGCAATTCTTTTTTTAATAGGTATAAGATTTTATAAGTTAACCGCAACCCATCGCTTAACTGAACGATGTTGATTTCTAAATTCTCAATTAAATGGAAATTTTTGATCATTGGAATTAATGCGTTTTATAATAAAAAAAGTTTTTTTGAACTGATATCTTTTTTATAACAGATTTCTAGTTTTGATTATTCTTTTGTCTTTTTCCAGTTGTCAATTCTCTTTATCCGATTAACAACATATCTTTATCGAATAATTTATCGAAAACTCTAATCTCTTATACTTAATGAAAGCAGCGATAATTGAGCAATACGGCGGACCTGAGGTAATAAAAATTGCAGAAGTACCAAAGCCTGTTCCCAGGCCTGGTGAAGTATTAATTAAAGTTTATGCCGCATCCGTTAATCCTGTTGACTGGAAAATCAGAAAAGGAAATCTTAAAATGATGCTTAATAAAAGATTTCCTAAGATATTGGGAATTGAAGTGTCGGGGACTGTTGAAGAACTTGGGGAAAATGTTACTGCTTTTTCCATAGGTCAGAGAGTTTTTGCAGGAATGAGTTACGAGGGGAAAGGGTATGCCGAATTTACCGTTGCTGAGGCAGGAAGGGTAATTGCAATACCAGAAAATATAAGCTATGAAGAAGCTTCTACCATGGCTGTTGCCGGTATGACTGCTATTCAGGGTTTACGAAATAAAGGTAGAATTAAATCTGGAATGGATGTAATTATTAATGGAGCTTCGGGAGGTGTTGGTACTTATGCACTTCAAATTGCAAAAGTTCTTGGGGCAAAAGTTACCGCCGTATGCAGTGCAAAAAACTTTGATCTTGTAAAAAGTCTGGGTGCAGACGTGATTATTGACTATAAAGAAGTTGATTTTACAAAGCTGCCAAAAAAATACAATATAGTTTTTGACGCTGTTGGGTACAGAACCTTTTGGCAAACCAGAAGAGTATTAAAGAAAAAAGGTATTTATGTAAACATAAGTCCTTCGATCCCACTTTATATTACTTCAATGATCACACGTTTGAATCCGGGTAAAAAATCAAAAGGATTCATCCTTCATCCGGAAATGCATGATCTGGAAGAAGTTATGAATATGATTGCCGATAAGAAAATAAAGGTGGTTATCGATAAAGTGTTTCCTCTCGAAAAACTTGCAGAGGCACATCAATATAGTGAAAGCGAAAGAGCAAAAGGAAAAATCATAATTTCAATTAAGCATTAGTTTTCAGTTTTTAATTAAACCTGAGGAAATCTGAAAGTTCAAAGCTGCCTTTCATGCTAAAACCACGTCAAAAGGGAGCTGAAAATACTTGTTCAGGTATGTTGGCTTTTGAAGTAAAAGCTTCTAAATGCATGTTTTTCAATGTTTTATTAATATTTTAAAAAAAAATCACATTTTTTTTTATTCTTTAGGTTTTTTAAAAACTAAAAAAATATATTTGCTGTATGCTAATGAAGCAAACGCATGAACCGAGAAAAGAAAATTAACATTCATTAGATCATGAAATTATACAGTTTAAACACTAAACTTGACTTTGGGGATTTTAAGGGGCAGACTTTAAAAGATGTCTTTATGAAAGATCCTGATTATGTTGAAACCTGCATTCTTGAGAATCCGGTTTTCTGCTTTACCGATAATATTATGGAAAAGCTGGAGGAGATGCATGATGAGTTTACTTTCTCTGACGAAGCAGTTGAAAAACTCGCTGAGAAATATGAGACTTATGAAGAAGAAGAGAACTCATTTGATGAAAGCGACGGCATCAACCCTGATGATATGAAAGGATTAGGTATCGTCGATGATTCCTTTGATGACGATTATGATGAACCTGGCAGTTCGGGCGGTTATTATGATGAATCAGACGGTTTTGGCTATTAGTAAAAAGATAAGACTGCAAATGGCAGTCTTTTTTTATGCGATTCCCCATGAATATTTAATGGAAAAATCCAAATTCAGGCTTTTTTTATTAATTTAGAAAATCCTAACTAGATCTATTTCTATGAAAAATCTCCTGATCCTTATTGGGTTAGTATTTGTTGCAAGTTCATGCATCTCCCACGAAAAAAAAGAAAACAGTCAATGGACAGTTGTGCGTGCAAACGAATGGTATGCAAAAGAGAAATGGCCAGTTGGCACAAATTTCACTCCCAGTAATGCTATCAACACCATTGAGATGTGGGATGCTGAAACCTACGATTCAGCAACAATTGATCGTGAATTAGGTTGGATTAAGGAGATGGGGTTCAATACACAGCGAGTAAATTTCCATTACCTGGTTTGGGTTAGAAATCCGGAAACCTTTAAAATGAGGGTAGCCAATTTTCTGGATCTTTGCGAAAAGCATCAGCAAAAAGTGATGTTTGTTTTTTTCGACGATTGCTGGAACCGTAATCCTACCCTAGGAAAGCAACCGAATCCAATTCCCGGTGTACACAATTCAGGGTGGGTACAATGTCCGGGAGGAGTGGTTCAAAATGGAGATACAGCTCTTTGGAAGGTTCTTGAAGCCTTTGAGAAAGATGTAATCTATTATTTCCGTGATGATAAGCGAATACTATGCTGGGATTTGTATAATGAACCAGGCAACTCCGATTATCTCAATAAATCGCTTCCGCTATTGAAGAAATCATTTGAATGGGCAAGGGAGATTAATCCATCTCAGCCAATAACATCTGGCCTCTGGAACTATAGCGATGCATTTAAAGACCTTAATGAGTTTTGTACTCAGAATTCTGATATAATTACCTTCCATCATTATGATAATGCAAGCGATCTGGAGAATCTGATTACAAAGCTAAAAGTACATGGACGACCGATAATGTGTACAGAATATATGGCTCGTGGCAGGGACAGCCGTTTTCAGTCACATTTGCCAATTTTTAAAAAGGATAAGATTGGAGCCATTAACTGGGGATTTGTTTCAGGGAAAACACAGACTATTTATCCCTGGGGATCTCCTGTTGGAGTTGCAGAACCTGCATTGTGGCATCATGATATCCTTAGGCAGGACGGTAGTCCATATGATTCTTTGGAGGTGAAATTTATTAAGCAGATTACCAGCGAAGAATAGGGAATATTTGCGATTCCTTATGAGCCTTTGAGATTGGTATTTCGGTATTCTGGTCAAAAATAGTTGGTGATTTTCAAAAAAAGCAATTAAGAAAGGCTGATTTTTAGTTTTTCGCGACATTAAACATGAGGGGTTTAAACGCCGGTTGTTTTTTAATTTTCCGTGAGAAGGTTAAATGCTAAATGGTGCGAAGACACAAAGAAATATGTAAAGAAATAGTTGCGCTTCCCTTTGCGCCTTCGCTTTAGCGTTTAATATTTCTTTTCGATTAGTTCGCCGTTTAAAACGCTTATACTTAGAAGTTAACAACCTTATAAAAAGCTTCCTTTGGTTTCAATTTTGTATCGAAAAGCAGAGGATAGTTTTTGCGACCGGGAACAGGATAATGATCCAGACAGGTGCGGTTGTCGGCAACTCCCCAGAAAGTAACACTTGTAATAACTTTACAATAATCCCTGAATACCCGGAAAATCATCTCATATTTTTCATTTTGCAGGGCTTTTACATCGGCTGCCAAAGAACCTTTTTCAGTTTGCATCTTTTCCCTAGGTTCTTTTTCAAATAAATTGTATCCACTGAAGCATCAATTTTAGAAGGAACTGCATCTTCAAGAACTTTATAACGAATTTCAAGTGGAGATACAGTAACAATAACTGATATTTTTATATTTTTACAGCCAATTAATACCTAAACAGTTTGAAGGCAGAATCAACTACTACTGAACATTTACTTACCAGCAAATTTATCCTCCCCCGAACTGGCAATACACTTTCCGAAATGCTCATCGATTGTTATAATCAGTTGATGGAAAGAGCTATTCAGCCTAAGAACTTCAAAAGAACTATTGTTAAGCAAGTAATTTTTATTTCTGTTGAGAGTAATGAGGAATATCTTCAAAAAAAACAAGAATTATTAGCAACTGCATCAGATTATTTTGATTTCCTCCCTCCTACCTCAATAATTTCGCAAGTTCCGGAAAATGGCTCATTAGCTCTTGAACTTACAACCATCGAAAATCCTGAGTCGTGGGGCATTTCTTACAGGAAAAATGAGACAGCCTCCTGGCTGGTGCTAAAACGTTGCGATGTAAAAATGATTTTTGCCTGTGGATTTGGAGAAGCACACGAAAATGCAAATTTTCTGGATGAAAGCAATTCAGCTTTTCGATCACTGGAATCTGTTTTGAAAGAGGAAGAATTAAATTTCTCAGATATCATACGTCAATGGAATTATATTGAACAAATCACGAAAAATGTTAACTGCAATAATTCCTTAAGTCAACATTATCAGATATTTAATGATGTGCGATCCAAATATTATCAGAAAGCAAATTTTGTCAATGGGTTTCCGGCAGCTACAGGTATTGGGCAGGATTTCGGGGGAATTATAATTGACATCATTGCATTTAAATCTGATTCCAAAATCTCCATAATTCCAATAAAAAGTCCTGTACAGCTTGATGCATACAGTTATACAAAAGAAGTTCTAGCAGAAAATAATAGCATGAGCGATTTTTGCAGGACAAGCCCAAAATTTGAACGTGCAAAACTCCTTACAATAAATAATTGCAATTGTGTTTTTGTTTCAGGAACTGCGGCAATTAAAGGGCAGGCAAGCATTCCAGAAGTATCTGTAGAAGTTCAAACGGAAATGACCATTCGCAATATCCTTAGTTTAATTTCGCAGGAGAATATAAAAAACCACGGGGTTGAATCTAATGAAAATGTTAAACTTAAGTTCTTAAGAGTTTATGTCAAATATGCAAATGATATTTCTGCTGTTAGAATTGTTTGTCAGAACTATTTCCCACAGATATCTGCTATTTACCTTGTAGCTGATATATGCAGACCGGAATTATTAGTTGAGATTGAAGGGTTTGCAATTCTTAAATAAAAAAATAATACTTGTTTTTTGCTCTTATTCCTTCAGCAAATTCAGAAATTCCTCATCTTAAAAATATTTGTCGATCTTTTTCAGGCATTTCTTAAACATCTTTCCCCACTGTTATATAGCAGACTATCAATCAATCCATTCCATTAGATTTGCTTCGGGTTTTTCAAATCCAAAAAACAAACACTATATGGATAAGCATAATTTCAGTCCGGAGTCATTAATGATGTCATACGGCTATAAGCCAGAATTATCCGAGGGTGCACTAAAATGCCCAATATTCCAGACATCAACTTTCGTTTTTAAAACTGCCGAAGAAGGGAAAGCATTCTTCGAAATCGCATATGGAAAACGCGATAAAGGTCCAACTGAGGAAATTGGATTGATTTACAGCCGTCTCAATAACCCCGACCTGGAAATTCTGGAAAATCGTTTATGCCTTTGGGATGAAGCTGAAGAGTGCGCAGTTTTCGAAAGTGGGATGTCGGCCATTTCTACAGTTATGCTTGAATTTCTGAGACCCGGTGATTTGTTACTGTTCAGTTCGCCGGTTTATGGTGGAACGGATCATTTTATTCGTCACGTTTTACCGAAGTATGGAATTGAAGTACTTGGATTTTCAGCAGGAAAGCCAACCGAAAAGATACTGGAAGTTCTACAAAATTCAGGAAAGGCAGATAAACTTGCCATGATATACATGGAAACACCCGCAAATCCTACTAATGCGCTAATCGATATCGCAGGATGCAAGGAAATAGCTAATCAATATAGTACTATTAGCCGTAAAGTTCCCGTAGTTGTTGACAATACTTATATGGGCCCATTATGGTCACATCCTCTGAAACACGGAGCAGACTTGGTGGTATACTCAGCTACAAAATACATTGGCGGACACAGCGATGTGATTGCTGGTGCATGTCTGGGTTCGAAAGAGCTTATGACAAGAGTAAGAACGCTTCGTACCTTTTTAGGCAATATGGCCGCACCATGGACTGGCTGGTTGCTGATGAGGAGTCTGGAGACACTGAAAGTTAGGATGGAAGCCCAAGCTCTTGGTGCAAAGGTGGTTGCAAATTTTCTGGTCAACCATCCAAAAGTGGAACGAGTATATTACCTGGGCTTCATAACCCACGAAAATGATCCCTGGCAATTTGAAGTTCTTAAAAAACAATATTGTTCCAATGGCGCGATGATTGCATTTGATTTAAAAGGTGGAGAAAAAGAGGCATTTGCGTTTCTCAACAATCTGAAACTCTTTAAGCTGGCTGTGAGTCTGGGAAGCACGGAAAGTCTGGCTTCTCACCCGTCGACAATGACACACAGCGATATGACTCCCGAAGATAAACAGGCAATCGGGATTACTGACAAGCTGATCAGATTATCAATTGGGATTGAAAATCCGGATGATCTGGTATGGGCAATGACACAATCGTTGGATAAAATGTAAGTGTCTAATTAAGTTGATTTAGTCAAAAAAAGTTGGTTGTTTTCAAAAAAAACAATTAAGAAAAGCTGATTTTTAGTTTTTCGCCACATTAAACATGAGGGGTTTAAACCCCGGGTGTTTTTTAACATGTCAAAATTAAGAGACCTAGATTATGCAAGTGTTTAACAACGCTATTGTATTTCTACATGAATTCTTACACCGGGATTTCATGGCTCAGACAATGCAGTGTGCCTAATCCCCATATAAGATCAATAGCTGAAATACCTATTACATCATGCTTTGGGAACAGATCGGTAAAAATCCCTACTGCTTTGTAATCGTTTTTATCGTTAAAAGTTGGCACCAGAACACAGCCATTTGTAACTAGGAAATTCACATAGCTTGCCGGAAGTCTCAAATCTTCAAAGTCTAGCCTGCCTGGCATAGGCATAGTAACAACATTAAGTCTTTCTCCATTTTGAATTTTCTCATTCTTCAGTCTTTCAAGATTTGCCTCGAGTATTTTATGATTCTTATCCCTGGAATTACTCTCAACACAAGCAACAACTGTATTTTCATTTACAAACCGGCAAATATCATCAACATGACCATGCGTATCATCGCCTTCAATACCTTCACCCAGCCAGATTACCTTGCTAATGCCCATATAGCTTCTAAAAACTTCTTCATAGTCAGCTTTTGTAAATCCGGGATTTCGGACTTGAATTTTAGGATCCAAAAGGCATTCTTCTGTGGTAATCAGTGTTCCCTTTCCGTTCGAATCGATTGAACCTCCCTCGAGAACAACATGACGATTGTTATGCATTACTTTTTCAAGAGGGATTTTCAATGCGCCAGCCACAATTTCCGGTGTAGAAATATCCTTTCGGTAATTACCATATTTTGCCCAGCCGTTGAAGCCAAAGTTAAGTGCAGTGCGGGAACCATCTGTGTTTCTGACAACCACCGGGCCTGAATCGCGCATCCAGCCTCGATTGGTATCTTTAAGAATAAATTTTACTTTTTTGGGATTTATGTGTGCCTGCTCCATCATTCCCTCTACAAATTCCTGATGATCTGATGATTTCACAATCAGAAGCACATCTTCATAGAGCGTAATTTTCCTAATAATTTCTATGAATGCCCATTTTACAGCATGAAATTTTCCGGGCCAGTCGCGGCCTTCATAGGGAAATGCGAGTAGTGTGTACTGATGTTTCTCCCATTCGGCGGGAAGAATCCGTGTTGTATGTTGAGTTTTGGTCATTTTATTCAGGTAAGAAATAAATCTAATCCACAGAGCGTTTTAAAATATCCCCGTAAGCGCCAATTCGTCTGTCTCTGAAGAAAGGCCAATTCCGCCGAACAGTCTCAATAAGGTCTTTGTCAACTTCGGCCATTATAATTTCTTCTTTATCGGGGGATGCCTGAGCAAGAATTTCACCCTGCGGTCCGGCAATAAATGATGATCCCCAGAATTGTATTCCAGCGGAATCTTTTATTGGTTTCTCTAATCCGATACGGTTGCAAGCTGCAACATAAACACCATTAGCAACTGCATGTCCACGCTGAACGGTTTCCCAAGCATCATGCTGAATTTTTCCGTAACGATCTATTTCATCCGGATGCCAGCCGATAGCTGTTGGGTAAAACAATACTTCTGCGCCCTGTAATGCGGTAATTCTGGCTCCTTCAGGAAACCACTGATCCCAGCATATTAAGGTGCCGATCTTTCCTACAGAGGTATTGAAAGCATTGAAGCCCAAATCCCCCGGAGTGAAATAATACTTTTCATAAAATGCAGGATCATCTGGGATGTGCATCTTGCGGTATAAACCCGACATTGCGCCATCAGAATTAATAATGTATGCTGAATTATGGTAAATGCCGGCTGCCCTCTTTTCGAAAAAAGGAACAATTATTACAAGCTTGAGTTCCAGGGCTAATGCAGAGAATTCTTTGAATGATACACCATGCAAAGGTTCTGCCAGATCAAAATTTTTCGTGTTTTCACTTTGGCAGAAATAGAACGAACTGTATAACTCAGGGAGACAAACCACATCAGCGCCTTGTTTTGCCGCCTTTTTAACCCATTCCTTGCATTTCTTCAGATTTATATCGGGCAATGCGTTCAGCTCCAGCTGAGTGAGGGCAATGCTGTATTTAGTTTTTGGCATATTTATGTAAATAGATTGCAAATTTATATTTTTTTTTGCCACTAGAACACCAAATAGAACCAAATCAGGTTTCATATTACTTCCTTTAGCGATGGCAGAATAGCTTAATAAGCTCCAAATGATAACCATCCTTTTAAATTATTGAACTCTTATTTTCAAAATTGACTCAAATAAAATATTGGTATTCAGCAATAGTTTAAGATTTTTCAAGTGAAATAAGCTATTTTGATTGCTATGAACCCTTTGTGGAGGTTGAACAACAATATTTTAAAATCGTCAATAGCTAATTTGAAATATCTTTTCGTGCCTTTATGTTGGTTTAAATCCATTAATAGCTTAGAAAGAATTTATATTTCATTCAGGTGATTATTAACATAAAATTTATCATTGAGTTTTATTATTTTGGCACCGCCAAATAAAACCCAATAAACTATATAACAGTGAAAAAACCAATTAGTATATTAATCGGACTGGCAATATTTGCCGGGTCTTGTAATAATCAGGAAACCAAAGAGAACATGAAGAATCCACTACTTGCTGAGTTTAACACTCCGTTTCAGGTTCCTCCCTTCGACAAAATAAGCATTACGGACTATGCACCGGCAATTCGTGAAGCAATAAAAGTTCATGAAGAGGAAATTGATGAAATAACAAATAACACTAAACCTGCCGATTTTACGAATACAGTTATTGCCTATGAGCGCAGCGGAATGTTGCTTTCAAAAGTTCAGGGTGTATTCTTTAATATGAATAGCTCAATGACCAGCGATGAAATGCAAAAAATTGCTGAAGATTTGTCACCAGATTTATCGGCCCATTCCGATGCAATTAAAATGAATGAGAAGCTCTTTGCCAGAATTAAACACGTGTATTCACAGAAAGAAAAACTGAATCTGCGTGCAGAAGATTCTATGCTTTTAGAAGAAACTTACGTTTATTTCGTGAGAGGCGGAGCCAATCTGAGCAATGAAAATAAAGAGAAATTAAAAAAAATAAACGAGGAATTATCGCTTCTTAGTTTAAAATTCGGACAGAATGTTCTTTCAGAAATCAATGATTTCAAACTTGTTATCGATAAAAAAGAAGACCTTTCTGGTCTACCCGAAGCTGTGATTGCAGGAGCTGCGGAGACAGCAACCGAAGCAGGTAAATCTGGCACCTGGATTTTTACTGTTCAGAAACCTAGTATGATTCCTTTTTTAACCTATTCCGACAAAAGGGAATTACGCGAAAAGCTTTTTAAAGCGTATATAAATCTTGGAAATAATGGTAACAGCTTCGATAATAAGGAGATCATAGGAAAAATTGTAAATCTTCGAATTGAGAAGGCTGAACTATTGGGCTTTCCATCCTGGGCAGCTTTTGTTCTCGACAGAAACATGGCAAAAACGCCGGAAAAGGTGATGTCATTCCTCAATAATCTTTGGGAAAAATCACTTCCTGTTGCCAAAACTGAAGCCTTAAATTTACAGGAGCTCATTAACAAAGACACTAAGCGTTTCAAGCTTGAAGCATGGGATTGGTGGTATTATTCCGAAAAACTACGGAAAGAAAAATACGACATCGACGAAGAGGAATTGCGCCCGTATTTCTCCCTCGAAAAAGTAAGAAATGGTGCTTTTGAAGTTGCAACCAAATTGTGGGGAATTACTTTTGTTGAAAGAAAAGATATTCCGGTTTATCAGGAAGATGTTCAGGCATTTGAAGTTTTGGATTCTGATGGTTCACATCTTGGAATTCTCTATATGGACTTTTTTCCTAGAGCCAGCAAGCGTTCCGGCGCATGGATGAGCGATTTCCGTTCGCAACAGGTTCGAGATGGAATAAATATCCGTCCGGTTGTTACTACAAATTTCAATTTTTCAAAACCAAATGGCGACAAGCCAGCATTGCTTAGCTATGAAGAAGTAGAAACTTTATACCATGAGTTTGGACATGCATTACAGGGACTTCTCACAAATTGCACTTATGCAAGTCTTTCAGGAACATCAGTTTCTCATGATTTTGTTGAATTATGTTCGCAGATAATGGAAAACTGGGCATCAGAGCCTGAAGTTCTTAAATCGTATGCAAAACATTATGAAACCGGAGAAGTAATCCCAGCAGAATTGCTTAAGAAAATGAATGACAGCAAGTATTTTAACCAGGGATTTGTAACTGTAGAATACCTAGCAGCTTCGCTTCTCGACATGAATTATCACATTCGTACTACTCCTGATTCAATGACTGCTACTGCATTTGAAGACACATGTCTTACTAAAGCCAGATTAATTCCTGAAATAGTAGTACGTTACAGGAGTACCTATTTTAATCATATTTTTTCCGGGGGATATTCAGCAGGTTACTACGCATATATCTGGGCAGAAGTTCTTGATGCTGACGCATTTCAGGCCTTTAGCGAAACCGGAAATATTTTTGACAAGGAAACAGCTATTGCATTCAGGAAAAATATTCTTGAAAAAGGTGGAACTGTTGATCCAATGAAACTGTATGTTACGTTCCGTGGCAAAGAACCCGGAATAGAACCACTACTCAGAAAAAGAGGCCTACTTTAGCCTCTTCTCTGCTAATTTAATTGCTGAATAAGCATTTACTACTCCACCTGTTTTACTAAGCCTGGCAAACCTGATCATTTTATCGGGATTGCCGGGTTTTTTAACTTTCTGAGATTTATAAGAAACAGCTGAAGTAAGAAGAATATCTTTTAGTTCAGTAGCCGTAAGTGACGGGAAATATGATAATACGAGAGTTGCAACACCAGTTACAACAGGAGCCGACATGCTGGTTCCTGTAGCATTTTTATAGGATTGGTTGGGTGTAGTGCTGTATATATCAACGCCGGGAGCAAAAAGATCGACGGTTTTTTTGCCATAATTAGTAAAACCACCGGCCATTTCTTTTCCGTCTTTCCAATGTGTAGCGCCCACTTCAATCCATGTACTGCATTCACCCGTGTTATTGAGGTATTTTTTAGTTGGGAAAGAGGGATACAAATCGCTGTCTTTTGAATCATTTCCTGCAGCATGAATTATCAGAACTCCGTGTTCATCGGCATAACGGAATGCTGAATCAACAAGTGATTTATAGGGAGAGTAATCTTTTCCAAAGCTCATATTTATAATTCGCGCACCGTTATCCACTGCATAAAAAACAGCGTTTGCTACATCTTTATCACGCTCATCCCCTGAAGGCACAACCCTAAGAACCATGATTTCAGCACTTTCGGAAATACCCGCAATTCCCAGCTTATTATTTCTGTTGGCGGTAACAATACCAGCAACATGGGTTCCGTGCAAAGCATCAGGACCTTCAACCAAATTATTACCATAGTTTTTAGCAGTAAAATCAGTGTATACATCCCCTACAATATATCTCGGATCGAATGCAGTGTTCAATTTATAATTCAGGTTGGTATCATAATACTTGATTCCTTCATCCAGCATACTTAACTGAAAATTTTGGGCTTTTATTTTCCGCATAAAAAAGGATGCTTCCTCCACGCTATCTATTCCTGAATTAATTGATTCTAAGTCATTTATGCTAAATGTATCTTTCTTCAAATAGGTTGAGAGGATAATCTCAGAATTAATTACTTTGTTTTTAAAAGCTGTAATGTTTGCATAGGCTTCCTTATTTTCAGAAAGTTGCTTTTCGTAATCGGTTTTTAATTTTATATAATAGTCATAATCCTCCAAATCCTTGTTAATCAGCGACTCTCCTTCCTTGAGTTCAAACTTCTTGCTATAAATTGCATATTGACGGGTTAGTTCCCATGTATCCTGATTTACATAAGTACTATCCGGTCCGCCTATAAAATCCCAGCCATTTATATCGTCTACGTAGCCATTATTATCGTCATCTTTACCGTTTCCGGCAATTTCATCTGAGTTTGTCCATATTGAAGTTTTAAGATCTTCATGGTCGGTTTCGATTCCTGAGTCGATAATTGCCACAACAATTTTGGAAGGTTTTTTCCCTATTAAAAGCTCGTTATATGCTCGTTCGGTGCTTACTCCGATAATTCCATCATGGGATCTGTCGAGATTAAACCAATTTGCCGGAGCTTTTTTAACTGAATCCGGAAGAATGATTTCATCGCTTCCATAGGAAAATTGGCTCATTGAAAGAACCAGACCAAAACTTACAATCAGATAACTAAATTTCATAGAATATTTAAATATGGTTAATAGTGTATGTTAAAATACATTAAATCAATGCTTTCAGAAAATGAAATAGTGTTTTATACTTTATTCCCAACCTTGAATCTTTTACTGGCTTACGCTGAAGCTATAAACAGTAAGATGCTCATAAAGTTTACCAGGTTCCAGAATTGTTGAAGGAAATGCAGGCTGGTTAGGCGAATCAGGAAAAAACTGAGGTTCCAAAGCAAGTGCATTTCTGAAATTATAGAGTTTACCAGATTTGCCGGTAACTTTTCCGCTTATAAAATTGCCACTATAAAACTGCATACCCGGCTGATTGGTGGAAACTTCAAGAACTCTTTTTGAAACAGGATCGGTAAGACGCACTGCAAAAGCGAGTTCGCCTGATTTGCTATTTAAAACCCAGTTATGATCATACCCATTTCCATAAAAGATCTGTTTATTTTCGGTTTTATTAATTCCATCTCCAATTAAAACTGGATTTCTAAGATCGAAAGGTGTGTTTTCAACAGGCATAAGCTCCCCTGTAGGAATAAGAGTGGAATCTATAGGAGTAATTGCATCGGCGAAAATCTGAATCTGATGTCCGAGAATTGAGCCACTTCCCTCTCCTCCCAAGTTAAAATAAGCATGATTCGTAAGGTTGATAACTGTTTTCTTATCTGTTTGAGCAGTGATTTTTAACTCCAGCTTATTATCAGGAGTAAGCGTATATACTGCGGTTGCTTTAATATTCCCGGGAAATCCAGCTTCCATATCAGTAGCCTCATAAACCATGGTAACACTGTGTTTCTGTTTTGTTGCCTTCCAAACTTTCTTAGATATAGCATTTTTCCCTGAATGGAGGCAATTTTCACCATCATTTTTCTGAAGCTGATATTTTACACCGTCGAGTTCAAATAAACCTTTAGCAATACGGTTTGCGTAAGGTCCTACGATGCATCCAAGATTCATGTTATCAGTGAGATATCCGTTAATATTACTATATCCGAGAGTAACATCAGCATAGTTACCATCTTTATCAGGAGCTATAACAGATACGATGCTTGCCCCATAATTAGTTAACTGTACTGTGATTCCCCCGATATTCTGCAAGGTAAATAATTCAACTTTTGTGTCGTTAATAATGGTATCGAAGCTTTGCGGGGAAAGAAGAAGCGAGTTAACTGTTGAACCCGCCTTTTCACTTTTAGTATTGCAAGAATTCAAAACAGAGATCAGTGCAATTGAACTCAGAACGATGGATATTACTTTCATAACAGATAGGATTTTGTTTTAGTTTATAAAGCTAAAAAAAGTCTGCAAGATTAAGGTATGGTGAAGGTGATTTTTTACTATGCGCATAACAAACATGTTAAAAGAACGCAAGAAATTCATTCAAATTGTAAATCCTGTATATTTGCAATTCCAATAGAAATAAGCTGAAACATACATAACCCATATAGCAAACATATCAGACCAATTTATAAAATGAGTAATGACTCAAAAAAAATCATTAGTCCATTAAACCTTTAACAAAACCATTAGTCAAACCTGCATATAAAAATTATCAGAAATGAAATACAGAATAATTGTTTTTATAGCATTGGCAGTCTGGTTCTTATTTGGAACAGGCCATTCGATCGCATTTGGGCAGCAGGATAATATTAAACGTGAACAGTTAAAAGCCAAATTATCACCTGAACAAATTGCTATATTAGAAACCAACAGGGCAAGCATTTCGGAGACTCGCAGGGCTTTTAAAGCTAGTCTCACGAGGGAACAAATTGAAATGCTTGAGAACAGCAACCTTACAATAGAACAAAGGAGAGCTAACCTGAAAGCTTCGTTAACTGCACAGCAACAGCAAGCCATAAATGAAAACCGCAGGATCCATCAGGCTCAGAAACAGGCATTCAGGAATTCATTAACGGTTCAGCAAAAGCAAAACATGAAGAAAGCTTATATTCAGAAGAAGGGGAAATTCAATGCCAGTCCGGGTCTTAGGCGTTCCAAACGGATCAGGTGATGGTAGCACTGAACTAAAATTTTAAATTACGAATTTCCATTTAAAGAAAACTATGAAGAACATACACATATTCATTCTCATATTATCCCTGTTCGCAGGGATAAACTCATTTGCACAAGAGCAGGAAAGTAAACTTGATTCGGTTCTTGATGCAATACTTTTTGAAGATGAAGATCTTCTTAAATTGCTATATGAAGATGTAAATTATCAATTTCTCTATACCCGGCTTAATTATAACAGCAAAAGCTTGTACGCCGGACGCCCAATAGGAGTGGATCAATACGATCTTTCAGCTCAGGTACATTATTTTCATTCTTCGGGTTTTAATCTGGGAATTGCTGGTGTTGCCTACAGTGAATTTAAGCCCAAATATAATACAACTGTTCTGTCTGCCGGTTATTTTCATAAATTTAAAAATCCCGACCCTTTAAGCATAAGAACCTCATATTCAAGATATTTCTTTGAGGAAATTGATTCTGTGGAATCGAGTAGTTTTAACTCTAGTGTGAATTTCGGAACCTCATTTACAAAAAAACATTTTGGAAGTTCAGCCAATATCACTTTTTTAATTGGAGATGACTACAGCACTCAAATTGACCTAAGTGCCTGGGGAAGCTTTAATCTCTTAAAATTCGGCTATTCAAATAAACTAAGTTTTGATCCAGAACTATCAGTATATTTTGGAAACCAAACTGCTATTTATGGTCAATTTGGAGTTGATGCAATCAATCAGTGGTATTTAAACAATCAAGGCAGCGTTTTTGGTCTGATTAACACCGAAATTGCAATTCCTTTTACATTATCCATAAAAGATTTCGATCTGGAAGCAGGATATTATCTGGATGTTCCAAGAGCATTAGGATTAGAACCAAAAATGGATCCTGTTTCATGGTTTGGAATTAGTGTTTCGTATATGTTTGATTTGAGTAAGAAGTAGCTCATTCGGAAAATTACGGTAAGTATGTCTATCTTTTTTTGAAAACTGCGGGATATAATCATCCTTATTTATAATGTCTTTTTGGCGAATGACAAATGAAATGTGGGAATTATTTGTATTTTTAGCCCATTAATTTCATTATATGATCATTCAGGTTTTCCAGCACGTGTCCTTTGAGGGTCCTGCTTATATTGAAGAAATTGCCGAATCGAATTCCCACGATCTGCATATTTGTCGTTTTGATGAAGGTGAACAGCCCGTTCCCCCTACCGATTACGATATGCTTATTGTAATGGGAGGTCCCATGAATATATTCGAAGAATCCAATTATCCTTGGTTAACAGCCGAAAAAAAAGCTATCGAACAAGCTATTAAAAGTGATAAACTCATTTTTGGATTCTGTTTGGGCGCACAACTTATCGCCGATGTTTTAGGTGCTCGTGTTTATAAAAACAAAGAAAAGGAAATTGGCTGGTATCCTATAAGCCGTATTGAACCCGGAACAGGAAATCTACCGCTCCAGTTTTTACCTGATATTGCAACTGTTTTTCACTGGCACGGTGAAACTTTTGATATCCCAAAAAACGCTGTTCGCCTGTACAGCTCAGAAGCAACTGAAAACCAGGCATTTCTATATGAATCAAATGTTCTGGCTATGCAATTCCACCTGGAAATGCTTCAACCCTCAATCGAAGACCTTGCGCATTATGCCAAATCTGATTTAAGTGAAGGGAAATATGTAATGTCGACCCGGGAAATGCTTGAAAACTATACTAAATACGAAGTATCCAATAAAAAAATGCTTCGTAATTTGTTTAAGTACTTTGTTAAAGAAATGGATTTATAATCCCTCTAAAACAGATGGCAACGCTCCCAAATACGCTTTATGCTAACTTCGAGAAGCTGTTTAGAGATTATTTCACCCCACTGGTCTGGTATTCAATGAAAATCGTTAAGGATCAAGACACTGCAAGGGAAATTGTTCATTCTGTTTTCGTGAAGCTTTGGGAAAAAGCCGATACAATTGATTTTACGAGGCCCGTTAAACCGTATCTTTATACTTCTGTATATAATGGCTCAGTAAATTATTTGCGGGATCATAAAAAGTTTACCAGTGAGGAAAAAATTGATCCCGGAGCAGCAATTCAGCAACACGATCATCTGGAAACACAGGAAGCTGAAGAGAGAATTTATGCAGCTATTGCTTCTCTCCCCGATAAAACCAGAGAAATATTTGAGCTAAGCCGCTTTGAAAACAAAAAATATCAGGAAATAGCCGATAAACTTAATATTTCGGTTAAAACAGTTGAAGCAAGAATGTCGGAAGCTTTAAAACTTCTAAGAGTGAAGCTGAGCGACTATATTAAAATACTCATTATTATTACTATTGAATTATTTTCAAGAAATTAGATAAAATTGATAGGGTAAAACTAAAGTCATGTGTGTATAGATTGAAGAAGAAAAAATGAAAAACGGTAAGGACCATATTATTCCACTTGAGCTGATTAGCAGGTTTCTTTCGGGCGAATCCACTGATAAGGAAAACGACATGCTTAATCAATGGCTTGCCGAATCTCCTGAAAACGCTGGTATTCTTGAAGAGTATCGTAAAGTTTGGGCGCATACCGGGATCCTTGAAGGTAAGCCAGTTTTTGATCTTGATGACGAATGGCAACATTTCCAGGAAAATGTTAATCCCTCTAAAAAAGAAAATGATTTGTGGAACTTCCTCGCAGGACCAAAATTCTTTGGATCATTTTATCGAATGGCGGCAGTGGTGGCCATGGGACTTATTCTTGGATACAGCATGTTTTATTTTGGCAAACAGTTTTCTACCACAAGTTTTCAGGCACAGCTTGGCAAAGAAAGAATTGAACTTCCTGATGGTTCTGTGGTAATTCTAAATAAAGGTGCGGAAATAACCTATCCGGAAAAGTTCTCTAAAGATAACCGATTGGTAAGTTTTAGTGGAGAAGCTTTTTTTCAGATACAGAAAGATCCTGAGCGCCCATTCATTATTCGCAGCAACAACCTTAGTATTCGCGTTCTTGGAACCAGTTTCAACGTAAAGGCGCAACCTAACTCCCCCGAAATTGAAGTAATCGTAAATACCGGAAGAGTAGCCCTGTATGAAGGTTCAGACAGAAAAAATGAGAAAAATATTATAGCAGGACAAAAAGCAGTTTATTATAAAACTCTGAATAAAATATCGGTATCTGAAAATACTAATCCTAACTTTTTAGCCTGGACAACAGGAAAAATGATCTTTGATGGAAGCCCGCTTTCGGAAGTTTTGGAAGTACTTTCATCGGTTTATCATAAGAAATTTATTATTAGCTCAGAAAAAATAAAGAACTGCCGGCTTACAGTAAGCTTTGAAAATCAGGAACTGCCTGCCGTATTAAAGATACTTGAAACCACTCTCGATATTGAATTCACGGAAAATGCAGGAATAATGCAGGTTGACGGTCCCGGTTGTTAAGGAATCATATCCAGATCATGCGAATGACTTTTCTGAAAAATATTTTATTTTCATGGCTGCTATTTACCATATCAAGTCTGGTGATGGCGCAGAATTTCCCCGCCCAAACCACTATTTCTCTTCACCTTCGGCAAGCTAACCTTCCACTTATTTTGGAAGAATTAACAAAATTAAGCGGTGCAAGTTTTTCATACAATCCTGATAAAATTGATTCTAAAAAAACTCTCAATATTGATGCCAATAATGAAACAATTGATGAAATACTTCAGAAAATTCTCCCTGAAATGGAGCTTGAATACTTCTTTATTGAAAACAAAATCGTACTAAAAAAAGCAAAAGAGAAAAGCGTAAACCAGAATATTCAGGCAACTCAGGCCTATTACACACTTAGCGGTTTTATTACAGATTTAGCAAGTGGGGAAGTTTTAATTGGAGCCGGCATAACGGTTCCCGGAACGCCAATTGGAACAACAACCAACGAATACGGTTTTTATTCAATTCGCCTTCCCTCCGGACCGAATAGCATATCCTATTCCTTTATCGGGTATGAAAAAATTCTTAAAACCTTCATTTTAAATACCGATACACGCAACAGCATTGAACTAAATTCTGATGCCACAGAAATTGAAGAAGTTGTTATTAATGCGAATAGCGAAATAAAGGATATAACTAGCACCCAGACTTCCGAATCAGTTATAAAAGCTGGTGCAATTAGTGAAATGCCAGCATTCATGGGCGAATCGGATGTCATCAAATCGTTGCAAACACTGCCGGGCATAAAGTTTTTTGGTGATGGCTCCACTCTCTTTTATGTACGGGGAGGAAACCGCGATCAGAACATGATACTGGTTGATGAGGCCATTCTCTATAATCCTTCTCACATGCTTGGATTGTTTTCATCTTTAAGTCCAGGATCAATAAACAGCATAAAAATTTACAAAGGCGATATACCCGCTGAATACGGCGGCCGGCTTTCTTCACTGATCGACATAAAAACCAGGGAAGGAAACATGAAAAAGTTTCATTTCAGCGGGAATACAGGGCTTTTCGCAACAGGTCTGAGCGTTGAAGGTCCATTCTCGAAAGATAAAAGCTCATATTTTATTTCGGCAAGAAGGTCACAGCTCAAATGGATTTTTCGAAGCACTTCGCCAAATCTTGAAGACCTGTATTTTTCGGATTTGAATTTTAAATTTAATTTCCGACTGAATGATAATAATCGCTTATTCTTTTCCAGTTACACAGGAAAGGATAAATATCTGAACGGGAATAGCGGCAATTCAAACGGTATTCAGTGGGAGAATGTTGCCGGCACCCTTCGCTGGAACCATCTTTTTAGCGAGAGACTTTTTTCTAATCTGAGTTTTACCGGGAGCCGGTACGATTACGATTTTATTACATCGTCGCAGCGAAGCGAAATGTGGAATTCCCATATTTCGAATTTTGCATTGAAAACCGATTTTACATGGTACCAAAAGCCTGAAAACACGATGAAATTTGGCTTTCTACTTGGGAATTATTATTTCAACCCGGGAAACTTCGAATCGGGCGTTAATACAAATCCCGATGTACCCAAAGTCCCTCAGAAAAATACGCGCGAACAGGCATTATATTTTAGTAGCGAGCAACAAATAAGCGACAATATTTCACTTCGTTACGGGGCCAGATTATCCGGATGGAGTAATGTTGGTGAAGCCATCGAAGTTGTTTACGATGAAAATATGCAGGCCATCGACACCAGTTTTTATCCCAGCGGTAAAAAGTACAAACAATATCTTGTGCTTGAACCCCGCTTTTCCATGCGGTTTATGCTATCTGAAAAGGCCAGTATTAAAGCAGCATTTTCACGAACCAGCCAGTTTGTAAATCTTCTGAGTAATTCAATTAGTCCATTTACATCAATGGAAGTGTGGTTGCCGGCATCGATAAACATTAAACCTCAGGTTTGCGAGCAATTTGTACTTGGCTATCAGCAAATATTTGGAAACGGTGAGTTTACAAGCTCTCTCGAAGGTTTTTACAAGAAAATGCATAATCAGATCGAGTATACCGATCATGCTCAAATGCTTTTTAATCCTTTTATAGAGGGAGAACTGAGATTTGGCAAGGTAAATTCTACAGGCATTGAGCTTATGGTTTCCAAAACTTCTGGAAACTTAACTGGATGGATGGCTTATACATTTTCCTCTACCCATATGAATTTTGCCGGAATTAATAGTGGGAAAAATTTTCCTGCAAGCCACGACCGTCCGCATGTATTAAGTTTTTCAGGTCAGTATCAAATAAAGCCACGATGGACTGTTTCTGCGAACTGGATCATTATGTCGGGCGGCACATATACTTCACCTACAGGATTTTATGTTTACAACAATCAGCAAATCCCTGTATATGAATTAAAAAATAATGAAAGACTTCCAGTTTATCATCGTTTAGATTTATCTACAGAATTGCAGCTTAATAAACCCGGTGCAAAGAGCGAGCATAAGCTAAAGTTTTCACTATTTAATGCCTATGGACGAAAAAATCCGATTGCTATAAACTATAATAAAATAGCAGATGAAAACGGAACAATTCTCGTGCCTGTCAATCATGCTGTAATGCCTGATCTCATTAATACCATGACCTATTTATTTGGAGCAATTCCCTCCTTCTCATATTCATTTAGTTTTTAATTATGGAAAAGGAGCTTGAAATGGAAAAGAAAAAACAAAACGACCTGAAAAGCTTAGATATTAATCATTTCTGGTGCATTTTAGGAGTGCAAGCTAAACTGCAAAGAATTGTCGAGAAAGGGAGCATTCTGACAGGAATCAAATCCATTTGTTTAGTAGCAATCTTGTGTCTATGCCTCAGCTCCTGCGAAAAACCTATAGATAAAGACTTTGGCAACACTCCTCCCTTGAAAATAGTTGCAGAAGCCATGATCACAAACCGCGACGGTGAAAGTTATGTGAAACTTAGCTTACCCATGGCAAGTCCAAACGACACACCGATAGGTATTTCAGGGGCATTTGTTGTAGTAAGCGATGGTGTTAATACCGAAATAATTTCTGAAGATTCCACACATTCAGGGATTTACCGACCCGAACCGGGTATCAAAGGAGTAAGTGGGAAGTTTTACATGATTTACATTCAGGTCGGTGAATATATCGATAGTGCTTTTACCTATCTGATTCCCGTGACACCCTTGAATGAGTTTGCAACCAGAGCCGATGATTCAAAACCCGGTTATTTTTTTATTTCGGGGGAAAATAGTTCTGACCCGGCAATGATCCGTTACTTTGTTACTCCAACCGGTTGTTCTGGAGATGATTTTTGTGCTATGCAATTCGATGAATATATTCTAAGCAGCTTTGACATTCCTCAGATATTCAGTCCGAAAAGAGAAAGCCTCTCCTTCCCTGCCGGAAGCAAAGTAATTCGCAAAAAATATTCTCTTAATCCGGACTACGAGGCCTATATCAGAGCCATTCTTTCTGAAACTGAATGGCGTGGCGGACTATTTGATGTTCAGCCTGGAAATCCCAAAGGAAATTTTGGAGAAAATACCCTGGGCTTTTTTGCAGGATGCTCCTTGGTTATTGATACGGTGGTAATTAATTGATTCTCTCATTCCATAAAATGTTTTGCAATCAAAGCACATTCCTTGTTTTCCAACGGTTTATAACTCGTTAATTTAATGTCGTTGACTTAAGAAATTTTCCGATTCTGAAAAATGCCCCACCCCAACCTCCCGAGTTCGGACACCCTTAAGTAAACGACATTGACTCGTTAATTTACTATTATTTGAAACATAACTATTCAGGTTATTTAGGCTGCGGGCTATCTGGCTGAAGGAAAATTGATGAATTTATAAATTACTTGCTCTGAAAATTTAATTTCCTAGCAATAAACACTTCTAACTTTGTGAATTTTCGCGTCCCTCTGTGACTACTCTGTGAACCTCAGTGAAATTTATTTTTCTTTACACAGAGTACCACAGAGAGCAGTCACAGAGGGACACAGAGTTTCAAAAGCTATCGAGATCACAAATGTTGCACAAAGTCAAAACCTGACTATCTTCTGATTAGATAACCTGAATAGTTACCTTGAAACAAATATTCAAAAATAATTGCTTTTTCCATAGGGTAAATTCGAACTCCCGTGTGATAGTTATGTATTTGAAAAATGATAATTCAAATCTTAACAATAATAATCACTAAAAACAAATGTCATGAAAAAGCAAATTTTTAATCTTTCGGTTTTCGCACTTGGTTTTGCACTTTTTTTCACCTCCTGTAAAAAGGATGAAGTAGTTCCATTCGGAAAGGATGAAATTTTACCTGCACGTTTTTCCGTTTCCGTACCCTCTGCAATTTCTCAGTCGGCTGCTGCCAAAAAAGCCTATTCCAGCGACGACACTATTCTAGGTTCAGATATTTACCAACATCTGGGTACATTCATTGCTGTGGGCGACGGCGCTGGTGAAATTATAGAAGGAATAATTAATGGGATTCGGTATTATCATATTAATAAGCCGGTTTCAATGACCTATGAATCCGATGATGATGGCAGATCAAAGAACCTAAACGTAATTGAAGGTGCCAGTTTTGAAGATGTAGAATGGGAATTTCAGATGAACATTACTGATGCAGAATCAGAAGGAAATGAAGACGGCGGACTTGGATTGCAGATTTTCTGGAACACCAATCCCATAAAAGGAATAGCCATTCTGAAACCTTACAATATCGACAGAACTGAGAATGCAATGGCAGATGAAGCTACATTCAGAATCGAATACAGTGAAGCCGGCGACCAGGGATATGATGCGCAAATGTTGGTTTCCATTTCCGGACTTCCTTTAGAAAACCCACTGGTAAACCCTTATAGCGTAAGTACACTTAAAATGTTTGCAGGCAAAAAAGGCGACTTGGTTGATGTTTATGGCAACACAAACCACCCAAATGCTAAATTTTTCAATGCCGACGCTGGTTTCAACTGGGCTTTCGTTGCAAGTGCTGATGAAGCAAATGATGTAGCCGTTGCAGAAGTTGGTCTTCCCCCTTCAACTTTGAACGAATCAGGACGCAATGTACTTTTGGTTGATTATTCAATAAAGAATGTCTTCACCAATCAGATTAATCAAGTATGGCCGGGAATTGATCCACTGTTGGTTGATGGATATCTTTCAAACACAGGTGCTCCGGGGTATTTCAATCAGTATGGTTTTGTAAAGGGAGAAACATCGCCTGGTACAGAATACAACGAGGTTGGATCAAGAATTGCAACACTGAGTCCATTCAATCCTTCTGAAGTTAGCGGTATGGTAATTGGATTCAAATTGAACTAAAAAACCCAATAATTTCGAAGGCCCCGGATTCACGGATATTATCTGTGAATCTGGGGCTTTTTAATTCAAAAAGTTCTGGATTTTGAAATTGGATATTGCAAGTGTATATTTGAAACCTCATTGCGCAAATTAAAATTATGACGAGAATACTGGGAATTTCAGCCTTTTACCACGATGCAGCAGCGGCATTGCTAATTGATGGAGAGATAGTGGCGGCAGCCCAGGAAGAACGTTTCACCCGACAGAAACACACACCGGATTTCCCTGTAAATGCTATAAAATATTGCCTCGAATATTCCGGCTTAAGCATTGATGAGCTTGATGCGGTAGTATTCTACGATAAACCCTTGTTGAAATTTGAACGTCTTTTAGAAACCTATTACGCATTTGCGCCCAGAGGACTTTTTCAGTTTCTTACCTCAATTCCGGTTTGGCTTAAGGAAAAAATGTTTTTGAAAAAGCTTCTGTATGAAGGACTTAATGAGGTTTCAGCCTACGATAAGAAAAAACTCAAACTTCTCTTTTCAGAGCATCATTTATCCCATGCGGCGAGCGCTTTCTATCCCTCTCCATATAAAGATGCAGCAATCTTAACCATCGATGGAGTTGGCGAATGGGCTACAGCTTCTATTTCTCATGGGAAGGGATCCAAAATACACATGCTAAAAGAAATGAGGTTTCCACATTCTGTAGGATTACTCTATTCTGCTTTCACCTATTACTTGGGGTTTCGGGTAAATTCGGGTGAATATAAGCTCATGGGTCTTGCACCGTATGGAAATCCCAAATCAACCCAAACAAAAGAATTTATAGGGATTATTCAGGAACATCTTGTTAGTGTAAAGGATGACGGTTCGGTATGGCTTAATCAGAAATACTTCAACTATGCCAGCGGTCTGAAAATGGTACACGAGAAAAAGTGGGAAAAACTATTCGGATTTCCTCCAATAAAACCTGAAGGCAAGATCGAACAAAAACATTGCAATATGGCTTTTGCCATTCAACAGGTAACCGAAGAAATCGTGCTGAAAATGGCTAGGGAAGCTAAACGCATAACCGGAGCCGAATCCTTATGTCTTGCCGGTGGTGTTGCCTTGAATTGTGTTGCCAATGGGAAACTATTGAAAGAAAACATCTTCAAAAATATTTACATTCAACCTGCAGCGGGAGATTCCGGCGGAGCGTTGGGCGCAGCGCTGATGGCTAATTACATGTATTTCGACCAGGAACGTCATGGAAACAAAGAAAGTGATTCGATGCATGGAGCTTTTCTTGGTCCCGAATATTCTGACAAAGAGGCCATTCAGTCATTTAGAAAACACAAAGCAGTTTTTAACAGAGTTGATGACTTCGCAATCCTCTGCAAGGATGTGGCTGGTTTACTCGATAAAGGCGATGTAATTGGCTGGTTTCAGGGACGCATGGAATTCGGTCCTCGGGCACTTGGAAACCGAAGTATTTTGGGAGATGCCCGAAATACGGAAATGCAAAAAAAGCTTAACATTAAAATCAAATACAGGGAAGGTTTCAGACCCTTTGCTCCCTCTGTGCTTATTGAAAACACTAAAGAGTATTTCGATTTGAGCACTTCATCCCCTTACATGCTTTTAATTGCCGATGTTCAAAAAGCCAGAAGGAAGCCCATGCCTAACAACTACCATGATCTCGATTTATGGGAAAAACTGTACTTCGAAAGAAGTGACATTCAATCGGTTACGCATTTGGATTTTTCAGCCCGGGTTCAAACTGTCCATAAAGAGACCAATCCAAGGTATTGGGAACTCATTCATGCTTTTAAGGAAAAAACCGGTTACGGGATTATTGTAAACACGAGTTTTAATGTTCGCGGCGAACCTATAGTTTGTACGCCGGAAGATGCATACCGATGTTTTATGCGCACTGAGATGGATTATCTGGTAATAAATAATTTTATTTTAAAGAAAACCGATCAGCCGGATTGGGAAAACAGGGAACTATGGATGGTTGATTTTAAAAAAGATTAGAAGTTTCAGAATTCATAAGCGAAAAATAAATCGTTTTTATATAGTAAATTAGATTTTTGATGCAATCGAAGAAATAGACGCAGGAAAAGGAATCCCACATGAGAAAGTTATGGAAGACATCCATAAAAATTTTACTTATGTTTGTTAAATACTTAATTATTGTAATTTGATACTATTGAAAATATGGAATTCTTGAAAGATCTGTGGATGTTCATGAAAGAAAGAAAAAAATTCTGGCTTTTACCAATAATAATATTGTTACTACTCTTGGGCTTATTGGTAGTATTTACGGGTGGAAGCGCCCTTGCCCCATTCATTTACACACTTTTTTAGGTTGAAAATCAGATATGAAAACCGAAACAACTAAGTCCACCATTCTTATCATTTCTATGGGATTTCTGATCCTGTTTTTTATAGCAGGCTGTAAGTGGGCTGGCTATACTTCTCTTATCGTGGGAGTTACAGGGATTTTATCAGATTTTTTAAGTAAGAAAATTGAGTGGGCATGGATGAAGCTCGCAAAACTTCTCAGCTTTATTGTGCCAAATATCCTGTTAACAGTAGTGTTTTTGTTTATTCTGTTTCCAATTTCCCTATTATCGAAAATCTTTAGTAAAGACCCTCTGATGCTCGCCGGAAAGTATAAATCTTATTTCATTGATGTTAATCGTGAAATGTCCAAAAAGAATTTTGAGGAGATTTGGTGATTGATTAACACACTTCGACAGGCTCAGCGTCTAGACTTCGACAGGCTCAG
>Ga0105048_10000054_pt1 | contig 145816 bp, 132 predicted proteins | sample MAT05_FD_78382 | JGI IMG/M metagenome (GOLD analysis project Ga0105048, IMG submission 78382) | Freshwater microbial communities from Lake Fryxell liftoff mats and glacier meltwater in Antarctica - MAT-05 | ecosystem: Environmental > Aquatic > Freshwater > Ice > Liftoff microbial mat | place...
GAAACAACGATGCGTCGTTCGCCGCTGTTTTATGCCATGCTGCTCGCCCTGTCCGTCGCGATCCTCGTCGTAGGCACGACCGCGCAGGACAGCGCCGACCCCACGCCGACGCCTAGTTTCACGCTTCCTGCCTTCATTGAGACGCCGCCATCCAGCACGCCAGCAAAGGCTGCATCGTCGTCAAGCCGACCAGCCTCGCGCCGCGCACCCAGGGTCAGACGCGCGGGGTGCGCATCGTCGCGCAGAATGCCGCCGCGCGTTGTGCGGGAGATTGGGCGGGGTTCGCACCGTAATTTTGCCAATACGCAGCCAGGTCAGCATCACAGCTTCTCACAATCGCAGGGACGCATAACAATGCGTCCACAGAGAAAATCGTGATTTACTGATACTGCTCTTTTACACGATCGCGCACCGTATCCAGGTCACGCCAACCCGTGATGCTCCTGCAGGCTGCGTACCTGCATCGGCTTGCTGCCGAGCGCCTTGATCGCCTGCACTGCCGCTGCCGCCGCGCTCAGGGTCGTGATGATCGGCACGCCGTAGAGCTGCGCCGTCCCCCGGATCAGATCGCCATCCTGGTGCGCCTGCCCACCGCGCGGGGTGTTGATGATCAGCGAGATTTCGCCTGCGCGCACCGCCTCGACGATGTTCGGTGATCCTTCGCTGACCTTGCGCAGCGTCTTTACGGGCAGCCCGATCGAACGCAAAAATTCGGCGGTGCCGTTGGTCGCCACCAGCGTGAAATTCATCTGGTGCAGGTCGCGCGCGATTTTCGAGACGGCGTTGCGATCGTTGGGATTGACGCTGATGAAGACCGCGCCCGCATCGGGACCGGTGGGGATCAGCGTGCTGGCAGCGATCTCCGCTTTGGCAAAGGCGTGACCAAAGCTGGCAGCGTGACCCATCACCTCCCCCGTCGAGCGCATTTCCGGTCCTAACTGCACATCGACGCCGGGGAACTTGTGAAATGGCATGACTGCCTCTTTGACGAAGAAACCATCGACGCGCGGCTCCTCGATGAAGCCGATTTCCGCCAGCGTTCTGCCTGCCGCGATCTGCGCGGCATAGCGCGCCAGCGGCACCCCCGTCGCCTTGCCCACGAACGGGACCGTGCGGCTGGCGCGCGGATTGACCTCCAGCACGTAGACCACCTCGTCCTTGATGGCGAACTGAATATTGAACAGTCCGCGCACGCCTAGCGCCAGACCGATCCGCTCGGTGTACTCGCGGATGATCTCGACATGATAGGCACTGATCTTGTACACGGGCAGCACGCACGCCGAGTCCCCGCTGTGGACGCCTGCTTCCTCGATGTGTTCCATGATGCCGCCGATCGTCACCCGGTCTCCGTCGCACAGCGCATCGACATCGACCTCGTAGGCATCGTCCAGGAATTGATCGACCAGCACCGGACGACCGAGCTGTTCGGCGTGCTTATCGAGCCATGCCCCCAGCATAGCCGGGTCGAACACGATCGCCATGTCGCGCCCGCCCAACACGTAGCTTGGACGCACCAGCACCGGATAGCCGATCCGATCGGCAGCCGCCAGCGCTGTCTCGCGCGTCAGGACGGTCGCGCCGTCCGGCTGCGGAATCTCCAGCTCGGTCATCAGCGCATGGAAGCGTTCGCGGTCTTCGGCAAGGTCGATCGTCTCGACCGAGGTCCCCCATATAACCGCACCGCCATCCGCCAGCGCGCGCGCGATATTCAGCGGGGTCTGCCCGCCGAACTGCACCAGCACGCCGTCGGGCTTTTCCTTGTCGATGATATTCAGCACATCTTCGGCGGTGATCGGCTCGAAATAGAGACGGTCGGCGGTGTCGTAGTCGGTGCTGACCGTCTCCGGGTTGCAGTTGACCATGATCGTCTCGTAGCCCATCTCGTGCAGCGCGAAACAGGCATGGACACAGCAGTAATCGAACTCGATCCCCTGTCCGATACGATTCGGTCCGCCGCCCAGGATGATTACTTTCTTACGATCGGTCGGGGCGCTCTCGTCTTCCTGGTCGTAGGTCGAATACAGATAGGGTGTAAACGCCTCGAATTCCGCCGCACAGGTATCGACGCGGTAAAAATTCGGCACCACGCCCAACGCGATCCGCCGGGCGCGCAGCGTAGGTTCGCTCACATCGAGCAACCGCGCGATGTGGGCGTCGCCATAGCCGTAGCGTTTGAGCGTGCGCAGTCGATCGGCGTCGAGCGCCTCCAGTGTCGAGCCGTCGGGCAACGCCTGCTGGCGCGCCTGCACCATGTCGCTCAACTGCCCCACGAACCAGGGATCGAAGGCGGTCGCGGCGATGATCGCGTCGGCACTCATGCCGGCTTCGAGCGCGCTGGCGACCTGGAACAGGCGCTGCGCGGTCGGGACATGCAGCAGATCGGCGTTGGTGGCGACCGTTTTGGCGCCAAAGCCGACCATGCCGATGTCGAGCGAACGGATCGCCTTTTGCAGCGCTTCGGGAAAGGTGCGCCCAATGCCCATCACTTCCCCGATCGCCTTCATCTGCGGACCGAGCGTGCGATCGGCACCGGGAAATTTGTCGAAGTCCCAGCGAGGAATCTTGACGACCACGTAATCGAGCGACGGCTCGAACGACGCCGGAGTCACACGGGTGATGTCGTTGGGAATCTCGTCGAGATGATAGCCGACCGCCAGCAGCGCGGCGATCTTGGCGATCGGAAAACCGGTCGCCTTGCTCGCCAGCGCCGACGAGCGCGAGACACGCGGATTCATCTCGATCACGTAGACCTCACCGTCGGCGGGATTGACCGCGAACTGCACATTGGCGCCGCCCGTCGCCAACCCGATGCGATCAATCACCTTTTTGGAAGCATTGCGCAGGCGCTGGAGTTCTTTGTCGGTCAGCGTCTGCGCCGGGGCGACGGTGATGCTGTCTCCGGTGTGGACGCCCATCGGATCGAGATTTTCGATGGTGCAGACCACGACGAAATTGCCCACCGCGTCGCGCATCACCTCCAGCTCGTATTCTTTCCAGCCCAGCACACTCATCTCGATCAGCACTTCATGCACCGGACTCAGCTTGAGTCCGCGCTCGGCGATCGTGCGCAGCGAGTCGGGCGTGTAGGCGATCCCGCCACCCGACCCGCCCAGCGTGAACGACGGACGCACCAGCACCGGATAGCCGATCCGATCCGCCGCGTCGAGGGCGGCATCGATCGTCCCGACGACCTCGCTGATCGGGCAGCGCAAGCCGATCTCGATCATGGCGTTCTTGAACAACTGACGGTCTTCCGCCAGATTGATGCTCTCCACCTTCGCACCGATCAGCTCGACGCCGTGCCGGGCGAGCGCGCCATTTTCAGACAGCGCGATCGCCAGATTGAGCGCCGTCTGTCCGCCGACGGTCGGCAGCAGCGCGTCCGGTCTTTCAGCGGCGATGATCTGTTCGACGATTTCGGGAGTGAGCGGCTCGATATAGGTGGCGTCGGCAAACTCGGTGTCGGTCATAATGGTCGCCGGGTTGCTGTTGACCAGCACCACACGGTAGCCCTGCGCACGCAGCACCTTGCACGCCTGTACCCCGCTGTAGTCGAATTCGCAGCCCTGACCGATCACGATGGGGCCTGAGCCGATGATCAGGATAGTCTGGATGTCCGTCCGCTTTGGCATGACGCTTACCCTTTGGTCTGGTGTGCGCCCGTGACGCGGGCGACAAATTCATCGAAGAGATAGAGTGAGTCGTGCGGACCTGGCGACGCCTCTGGGTGATACTGCACGCTGAACGCGCCCATTTCGGTATGGCGCAAGCCCTCGATGGTGCCGTCGTTCAGATTGATGTGCGTCACCTCGGCGCCATGCAGCTCGCTGTCGGCACTGACGGCAAAGCCGTGATTGTGCGCGCTGATCTCGACCGCGCCGGTCAGCAGATTTTTCACGGGCTGATTGCCGCCGCGATGTCCAAAGCGCATTTTTTCCGTTCTGGCGCCCAATGCCAGTGCCAAAATCTGATGTCCGAGGCAGATACCGAACACCGGAGTCTTGCCCAGCAGCCCGCGCACATTATCGATCATGTGCGTGGTTGCCGCTGGATCGCCGGGTCCGTTGCTCAGGAAGACGCCAGCGGGCGCCAGCGCCATGACCTCCGATGCGCTCGTCGATGCCGGGACGACCAGCACGCGCAAGCCGCGATCGGTCAGCATCCGTAAGATATTCTGCTTGATCCCGGTGTCGTAGGCGACGATCAGCGGCGCGGCGTCCGTGTGAGCGACCTCGCCATAAAAATCCGGATTGCTGCGTCCTGTCCAGGGATAGGACTCCGCACAGGTGACATCATCGACCAGGTTCCAGCCGCTCATGTCGGGCGACGAGCGCGCCGCCTCGACCAGCGCGTCGGGGTCGCGCGCCGCCTCACCGTGTGCCAGCGCTGCGCGCATGGCGCCGCGCTCGCGGATATGACGCACGATCGCGCGCGTGGGCGCCTCGCTGATGCCGATGATCGCCTGTTCGCGCAGATAACCGTCGAGGTTGCGTTGTGCCCGCCAATTGCTGATGATCGGGGAGAGCGCCCGCACCACGAAGCCGGCGACCCAGATTTTATCGGACTCGGTGTCCTCAGCGTTGATGCCCGTATTGCCGACATGCGGCACGGTCATGGTCACGATCTGGCGATGATACGATGGATCGGTCAGGATTTCCTGATACCCGGTCATCGAGGTATTGAAGACGATCTCGCCCGTCGTGATGCCGTGCGCGCCGAATCCGACGCCAGGGAATGTCCGTCCGTCTTCAAGCGCCAACAGTGCTGGCTGCTGTGAGTGTTGCGCTGTCATACTGTTCCGCCCTTAGCTGCGATAGTGCCCATTGATGGAGACATAATCGTGCGTCAGGTCGCACGTCCAGATCAGCGCGCTGCCGTCACCCTGACCGAGGTCGAGCCGCACCACGATATTGGCGCCCTGTGCCAGCGCGGTCGCGGCGGTTTCGTCGTAATGGGTCGGCATGCCAGCATCGAAGAGCAGCAGACCGGGCGCGTCATCGGTGGCAGCGAAACGCAGCTGCATCCTCGCCGGATCGACCGCCACCCCTGACCGTCCTGCCGCCGCGATGATCCGTCCCCAATTGGCGTCGCCGCCGTAGAACGCCGTCTTGACCAGCGGCGAGGTGCCGATCGCGTTGGCGATCTGCTTCGCCGCCGTATCGTCGGGCGCGCCGGTGATCTCGATGGTGATGAACTTGGTTGCGCCTTCGCCGTCACGCACGACCGACTGCGCCAGCTCGACACATATCTGAGTCAGCGCGTGGGCGAACTGCGCCTCCAGTTCGGGCGTGTCCAGGATCAGGTCACTGGCGCCGTTCGCCAGCAGAAATACCGAGTCGTTGGTGCTGGTATCGCCATCGACCACAATGCGGTTGAAACTGACCTCGACCGCGCCGCGCAGCAGCCGTCCAGCCTGTTCGGGAGTCAGGGCGGCGTCGGTGACGATGAAGCCGAGCATGGTCGCCATGTTGGGAGCGATCATCCCGGCGCCTTTGGCGATCCCGGTGATCCGGCACGATCCGCCGATGATCTCGACCAGATCGGTGCTGGCGATCTTGGGTCGGGTGTCGGTGGTCATGATGCCGCGCGAGGCGGTGTGCCAGGCGTCATCGTCGGACGCCAGCGCCGCCGCCGCCAGATCGATGCCGCGCGCGATCTTGTCCATCGGCATTTGTGTCCCGATCACCCCGGTGGACATGACCAGCACCGACTCCAGCGGCACGCCCAGACGTTCGGCGGTCAGACGCGCCGTCTCAGCGGCGTTGGCGAGTCCCAGCTCGCCTGTGCAGGCATTGGCACAGCGGGTGTTGACGGCGATGGCGCGCACATCCGCGCCGCCGTTGGCAGCGAGCAAGTCCTGATCGTACAGCACGGGCGCCGCCTTCACCTGGTTGGTGGTGAAGACGCCCGCCGCCGCACAGGGGCGGTCGCTGCTGATCAGGGCAAAGTCGAGGGCGCCGTCGGCTTTGAGTCCGCAGTGGACACCTGCGACGTGAAAGCCAGTGACGGCGAGCGCTGGTTGAATGGCTTCGGTCATGGAGGATCGTTCCTTTCGTTGTAAATCATGATGCACAACAGGATCGTAGTGTTTGGCGTGCCAGACCCAGGATGGAAATGCCGACGCATGGTGATGCGTCCCTGCGCAATGAGTCGCGCGGACGCATCATGATGCGTCGCCGTTACAGCGCCGTCAGCATCCCGGTCAGACGCTCGACCAGCATATCGACATGCCCGGTCTCCGCGATCAGCGGCGGGACGAAACGGATGATGTGCGTCCCGGCATTGACCAGCAGCAAGCCATGCTGATAGCCCGCCTCGACGATCGGCGCCACCTCGACGTGCATCTCCAGTCCGACCATCAGCCCATAGCCGCGCACTTCCTTGATATGCGGGCTGTTGATCTCTTCCAGCCGTTCCTTGAGATACGCCCCGACCGTGCGCACATGGCTGAGGAAACCCGCCTCGGCGATCCGTTCCAGCACGTACAGCGCCACGCTGGTGATGAACGGTCCGCCCGCGAAGGTCGAGCCGTGATCGCCCGCGTGCAGGTGACTCGCCACCGCCTCGGTCGTCAGGATGGCGCCGATCGGCAGCCCACCCGCCAGCGGTTTAGCCAGCGTCATGATGTCAGGCGTGACGCCCATCGTCTCGTGCGCCCACAGCGTCCCGGTGCGACCGACGCCGCACTGCACCTCGTCGAACACCAGCATGGCGCCGTGCTGATCGCACAAGGCGCGCAGCCCCGCCAGAAATTCAGGGTTCGCCGGATAGATGCCGCCCTCACCCTGAATCGGCTCGATGAACACCGCCGCCGTCCTGTCGGTGATGGTGTCACGGGCGCTGTCCAGATCGTTGAACCGGGCGACGATGACATCCGCCAGCAGCGGCTTGAAAGGCTTCTGATACTTGTCCTTCGGCGTCAGCGAGAGCGTACCCATCGTGCGCCCGTGAAAGGCGTCGCTGAAGCACACCAAGCCCACCTTATCGGCTTCACCGCTGTCGTAGGCGACGCGCCGGGCAAACTTGATCGCGCCTTCGTTCGCCTCGGTGCCGCTGTTGCTGAAAAAGACGCGATCCGCGAACGAACGCTCGGTCAGCGCCTTTGCCAGCGCGACCTGGGGCGCCGTGTAATAGAGGTTGCTGGTGTGCAGCAGACCCTCCGCCGCGCGCTGAATGGCGGCGGTCAGGCCGGGATCGCCATAGCCGAGCGCGTTGACCGCGATCCCGGCGACCCAATCGAGATAGGCATTGCCTGCGTCGTCGTACAGCGTCATGCCTTCGCCGCGAGTCAGCACGAACGGCGCCCGTTTGTAAGTCTGCACGATATGAGCGGCGTCGTCCGCCATGATCCCGTGCAATTGCAGTGTCGTGTCCATTGATTGTCCCTTCATCAGCGGACGCATCGTGAATGCGTCCCTAAAAATACGCAGATTAAGTTGTCCCTACGGCGCGTGTCTGAGAAACTCCGCCCAGTGGAGCTGTTCCTCGATCCAGTCGGGATCATTGAATCCGGGCACGAGCCAGCCATTGCGCGTCTCATAATCGATGGTCGCACGGCACCAACCCATGATTTTTTCACCTGTATCCCGCGCCACCCTGCCAGAAAACAGCGCGTGCAGCACCAGTTTACGCGAATATTCCGAGCGCCGGACCAGTGTGTTGTACAGCAGATGATGCAGCTCGTGACAATTGGCGCACAACTGGATCGTCACTTTGTTTTCGCCATGCGTCGCTATGTCCCACAGATGATGACGGTGCGAGGTCGGATAGCCGCACGCCACGCACGCCGTCACGCGCTGGTGAAATTTAGGCTTGCGCCGCCGCCGCGACAGCTTGTAGCGCTGCAAGCGGTAGAAATCGAGCCAGTAGGCGACCAGCTCGGCGCGCGCGCCGACATCGGGCAGCGACGCCAGCGCAACGTCGAAACTGTCGAGAATATCACGCGCGTTTTTGTCCCGATACAGCGACCGCACCAGCGCGTACAGCGCCTCGGTTTGCTCGGAGTCTCCGTCGGGCGGAACGCGATCATCATCCATATTGTCCATGTCCCCCCTTTCGCATCCGGGCCCACGACCCGCACTGTGTTGGTATCGGCTGTCACATGCTCATTATGACGTAATAGCAGTGCCGCCACCCGACCGTAAGCCGTCCAGGTCGGTGATGACCGCCGCCAGCACACCACTCGCCGCCGCCGTGATCGCCGTGCGTATTTTCGGGATCATGCCGCCAAAGATCGTGCCATCGGCGATCAGCGCTTCCGCCGCCGCCGCCGTCAACCTCGGCACGACCATGCCATCGACCAGCACACCGGGCACATTCGACAGGAAGATCAGCCGATCGACGCCCATCACGGTGGCGATCGCCCCGGCGACGTGATCGGCGTTGACGTTGAAATTGCTGTCGCGCCCGATCGAGATCGGCGCGATCACCGGAATATAATCTGCGTCGAGCAGCGCACGCACCGGATCACTGTTGACCCAGGTGATCGACCCGGTAAAGCCCATATCGACCGTCGCGTGTGCCATTTTTTCGGCGCGGACGATGCCGCCATCCACCCCGCTCAAGCCGATCGCGTTGATTCCGGCGTTGACCAGCGTGCGCACCAGCCGTTTGTTGACCGCGCCGCACAGCACCATCTCGACCAGCGCCAGCGAGTCGGCGTCGGTGATGCGCACGCCTTCATGATAGGTCGGCGTGATGCCCATGCGTTCCTGCATCTGCGTGATCTCTTTGCCGCCGCCATGCACGATCACGACCGCGCCTGACAACGCCCTGAGTGCCTCCGCCAGACCGTCCAGGTACGCCGGGCTGTCCAGTTCGTGTCCGCTGATCTTGATCAACAGCATCAGAGCAAGCCCATCGTCTCGTCGAACCCGTACATCAGATTGAAGCACTGCACCGCCTGCCCGGACGCGCCTTTGCGCAGATTGTCGGTGACGCTGGTGATATGTACCAGCTTGTCCGCCGCTGGCGTGATGCTGATCGCACAGCCGTTGGTGCGGACGACGTGCCGCAGCGATGCCTGCTGCCCGGCTGGCAGGACATTCACGAGCGGCTCGTCGGCATACGTCGTCTCATACAATGACTGTACCATGCCAGAAAGGATGTTCGCATCATCCATTTTCAATTGGACATAGATGCTGGACATCAGCCCGCGATCGACCGGGAGCAGGTGCGGCGTGAAGATCAGCATCCCGGCACGCGGATTGAGCCTGGCGATCTCCTGCTCGATCTCCCCGACATGACGATGCGTGCGACCAGGACTGTAGGGCGAAAAATTGCCGAATACCTCGACAAAATGCGTGTTCGGTTTGGGTTCGCGCCCCGCGCCACTGACGCCGGACTTGGCATCGACGATGATCGGCGCGCCGGGGGCGATCCAGTCGGCTTTGAGCAGCGGGTACAAGCCCAACAGCGTGGTCGTCGGGTAGCAGCCGGGGGCGGCGATCACCTCGGCGCCGCGCAGACGGTCGCGGTAAAATTCCGGCAAGCCGTAGGGCGTGGTCGCCAGCATCTCTGGATGCGGGTGATCGTGACCGTACCATTGTTTATAGCTTTCCGGCGTATCCAGACGCAGATCGGCGGACAGGTCGATCACGCGCACGCCCGCGTCGCGCGCCTGTGCTGCCATATTCGCCGAGACGCCGTGTGGCAGCGCCAGAAAAACGGCATCGACCGCCTCCAGACTCACCGACTCCGGTGTGACATAGGTGAGGTCGGTGAACGGTACGGATTGTCCGGCGTAGGTGGACGAGGTGGCAAAGACCACTTCAGCGCACGGGTGCTTCGCCAGCAATTCGACGGCATCCTGTCCGGCATAGCCGCTGGCGCCGTAGACGCCGACGCGGATGGGACGGGTGGGCGTGGGCTGTGAAGATAAAATGGATTCGACGGGATCGGGCATGGCGATTGTGTTTCCTTTCCTGAGTTACAGGCAAATAAAAACCCCCGCCTCGTGTGGAGGTCAGGGGTCGGGTGCAGCGATGGGTGAGAGTCGGTCGAGACCGCGCTACGCCAAAGCTCCCAACCTGACCTCGAAAGTCAGGGGGCGACGGCTGCTGCGACGGATAGGACGGCTCGACGGGATCATGATACGCTGGCGACTCGTGTATAGAATTGAGTGACAGTCATTATAGCGGTGTATGGGCGAGGCGTCAATGTGCGATGCAACGGGCGAACGGTTCGTCGATGCGGCTGTACGAGATGAAAATATTGGACATGAGTTCACCGGTGCGGCGGTGTGATGTTTGCAGGGATTATGACGCGGGGCAGGGAATTAGGACAAGAGGGAGGGGTCATCGAGTATCAGGACGCGCACCCCATCGACGCGCTTGAACACCGTGTCATTGGTGAGAAAAGCATCACAGCCGGATTCGATCGCGGTAGCGATGTGTAGCGCGTCCGGCATCTTGAGTCGATAGCGCGCACGTAGTTGAGCGGCGCGCTCGGCGATGTCAGTGGATACCGCGATCGTGTTTACAATTGAATTCCGCAGTAACAATTCTCTGTAAATCTCAGCAAGGTGATTATCGCCGTCTGCAAAGGGTTTCATCAACGTTTCAGTTACAGAGACTGCGGAAGTCACAATCTTCATTTTCTGCGTTTCGATCACGGTGAAAACCGATCGTATTTTGGGCGCAAATAATGGATTGCGCTCCACGAAATAGATAAATGGGGATGTATCAAATCCCACCAGCCTCACATTGAGCAGCGCCTCACGAATCGTCACGGACGATGATCCCATTCCTCATCACGGACACGGCGCAAATACGCCTGGGCGTCTTCACCTGTGTAAGCGTATGCCCCAAGACCTTCAAAATCCAGCAGGCTGCGGCGTGGAGATGGCGTTCCGTTTTCTTGCGTTTCGGCTTCTGGCAGCATGTCGATGACAGATTTGATCAACTGCTTGCGCTCGTGGACGGGCATTGCCTGCACTTGTTCGAGAATTTCGATAAGAGACATGATTTATTCCTCTGATTCGATGACTTGATGATACCCCCATTATCCTGAACATCCCCTTCACAACCCATGATACACTGGTATCAAAATCAGAAAGGCGCCGACCATGCTCGGACACACGTTCAACGTGCAAAAAGCGGAAGCTAACAGGGATAAACTGGTCTCCCTGGCGCAGGATGGACGCATGAACCTTCTGCTTGATATGGGTATCACACCAACGGAATCCACCTGATGATCGAAGTCCACCAACTCACCAAAAAGTTCGGCGATCGCATCGCCGTCGATCGCATCTCGTTCAGCGCCAAGCCCGGCGAGGTGATCGGCTTGCTCGGCGCCAATGGCGCGGGCAAGACCACGACTATGCGGTTGCTGACCGGGTTCCTCCCGCCGACTGAGGGCAGCGCGACGATCGCCGGGCACGATGTCGTCACCGACTCGCTCGACGCCCGCCGCGCTGTCGGCTATCTGCCCGAAAGGGTGCCGGTATATCCCGATATGACGGTGCGCGAATTTGTCACTTTCTGGGCGCGACTGCGCGGACGTCGTGACGCCCAGGCGGGCGCGGACGCCGCGATCGAGCGCGTCAACCTGAGCGATCGACGCAACACGCTGATTCGCAATCTGTCGAAAGGCATGAAACAGCGGCTCGGCTTTGCCCAGGCGCTGGCGCACGATCCGCCTGTGCTGATCCTGGATGAGCCGACGATCGGCATCGATCCGCAGCAGGTGATCGAGATACGCGAGACTGTGCGCGCGCTGGGACAGACCAAAACGGTGTTATTCAGCACGCATATCCTGTCCGAAGCGGACTCGGTGTGCGACCGGGTGCTGATCCTGCATCAGGGCCGGATCGTCGCGCAGGGGACGCCCGCCGATCTCAAGCGCAAGCTGAAGCCGGGCGCCACCCTGGAGGACGTATTCCTGAGTATCGTTGGCAAGTCGGTCAGTCAGGCGGGAGGCTAACGCGATGACAGTCATCTTTCGGCGCGAGATCGCGCATTTCCTGACCTCGCCATTCGCCTACGTGATCGCGGCGGCGGTGCTGGTGCTGACCGGGCTGCTGTTCGTGCAGGACCTGAATACCAGCATGGGCACCAAAGCCGCCGATCCCGCGCTGGTGCCGACGGTGCTGTCGTTTGCGATGGTGTTCTTTGCCCCGCTGCTCACCATGCGCATGTTCGCGGAAGAGCGGCGCGAAGGCACGATGGAGCTGCTGCTGACCGCCCCGATCAGCGAACTGAGTATCGTGGTCGGCAAATTTTTCGGCGCTTGGGCGTACTATTCGCTGCTGCTGGCGGTCACGCTGGTCTATCAGGTGGTGCTGGCGCTGGTGACACAGCCCGACCTCGGTCACACGGTCAGTGCCTATGTCGGCATCTGGCTCTACGGCGGCGCGACCCTGACCATCGGCATGGTCTTTTCGGCGCTGACAGAGAATCAGATCGTCGCGGCGTTTCTGGCGATGGTGACGCTGATGCTGCTGTGGCTGGCGGATCAGGCGGGACAGGTGATCAGCAACATCACGATCGCCTTCATCGTGCGCGTGCTGTCGCTGCAAGGGCATTACTCGACCTCGTTTGGCGCAGGCTTGGTGCGCGTCGAGGATGCTGCTTTTTTCGCCGGGATCATCGTGGTGATGCTGTTCGTCACGGCGCAGATCGTCGAGGCGGGACGATGGCGCGCATGAACCAAAAAGGAACGCAACATGGATCGATCGTCATCCGCCGACGCCTGATCGGGTCCTTGGGCAGCATCATCGGCGTGGGCGGGGTGATCGCCGGGGTGGTCGGGCTGCTGTGGGCGGGGACATTCGCGCCTTATGTGATCGCGGCACTGGCGATCGGCGTCGGCGGGTTCGCATTGTGGGCATTGATGACACCGCAGGAGTTCGTCGGCTTTTTCAGCGGACGCGGGGTACGCTTTGGGACGGTGGCTGCCTTTTCGACGCTGCTGTTGATCGGGATCGTGGCGCTGGTCTATCTCCAGCTTGTACGCGCCGCCTACACCTACGACACCACCCAGTCGAGCGAGTTCACCCTCAGCGCCGAATCCGAACGGGTGCTGGCGCGTGTGGATCGACCGATTCGGATCATCGGATTTTACAGCGCGCGCGCCCTGCGTGACCGCGAGATCGACGATCAGTTCTTCCGTCTCTATGAAACCGCCACCAATGGGCTGATCACGCGCGAATATATCGACCCGGACGAGCAGCCCGCGCTCACGCAGCGTTTTGGCGTCAACTACGATGGACAGACCTTCATCGGTGAGCTGAGACCGGATGACACGATCGATCTCGCCACCGTGATGCACGTCGTGCGCGGGGTGGCGCAGGAACGCGACATGACGCGCGCGATCGCCAGCCTGATCGTCGCTGGACGGATCACGGTCTATTTCGAGAGCGGGCTGGGCGGACGATCGCCGGACGACCTGACCCAGGATGGCATCTCGGCGGTGTTCGGCGGCGTGATGCAGAATGGCATCATCGCGCGCACGCTCGATCTGCCCGCGTTGGCGCGCAGCGGCGGCAGCATCCCGCCCGACGCCGCCGCGCTGGTCTTTCCGCGCCCCATCCGTGATCTGAACGAAGAAGAGACGCGCGTGATCGCCAGCTATCTCGATCAGGGCGGGTCGCTGTTGCTGCTGGCGGACGTGCTGTTCAACGACAATCCGTTCATGGCGCAAAATGGGGTATTCAATCAATTCCTCTTGAACGACTATGGCATCGGCGCGCTGGACGCCGCCGTCGTCGATCCGGGGGCGAGTGGACAGACGCCGCTGGAGGTGATCAGCGCCTTCGTATTTGCGGAGTCGCCGATCGCGGAACGGCTCGATCCCGGCGCCAACCCGACCCTGTTCTCGATCGCGCGGGCGGTCGATGTGCGTCTGACCGAATTACCCGATTACATCGCCACCGGGCGCGTCATCTTCAGCACCGATCAGGCGTATGGCGAGACCGATTTCACCCGACTGGGCGAGAGCAATCAGTACGGCTACGACGCGGGCGTCGATCTGCCCGGTCCGCTGTCTACGGTCGTCTGGGCGACTCACACCCGCAGCGACGCCAAGATCGTGCTGATCGGCGATGGCGACTTCATCTCCAATGGCAGGCTGACCACCCCCGAAGGCGAGATCAGCTATGCGGGCAACGGCATCCTGTTCACAGACGCGATCGTGTGGCTGACCGACTTCAACGAAGAGATCAATTTCGCGCCACAGATGTTCAACCAGAATATCCCGCTGATCTTCGTGAGCCAGCAAACGCTGAACGCGATCGTGTTCGTCGTGATCATTTTCATGCCGCTGGCGGTGCTGGCGATCGGGATCGGCATACGGGTGCGGCGGGGGCGCGGATGAAAAATCGTCGCACGACCGTGATCGTGCTGGGGCTGGTGTTCATCGGGGTGGCGATCTGGTCGCTCACCACCCCGCCGGGCACGTCCGCCCCAGCCACGCCTGCAGGGACGCCGATCCTGCCTTTTTATCGTGTCTTTCCCGATCTGGCGGTGTTGGATATTGCAGCGGTGCAATTGAGAAGCCCGGAGACCCAGGCTGTCCTGGCGGTGCGCGTGGATAGTGATGGCGTGTGGCAGGCGATCGCGCCTCAAGGCGTGCCAGACCCCGCACAGATGACGGCGCTGGCGCGCACGCTGGTGCTGCTGCCCTATACCACCACACTCGTACCCGACTCCGCGCTGACCGTGTACGGATTCATACCGGAAGGCATCCTGAGTATCGAGCTGCTGCTGACCGATGGATCGACAGCGGCGATCGCGGTGGGTTATCGTACCCCCTCCGAACAGGGCTACTATGCAGTTGTGGACGACCGCGCGGAGCTGTATATTTTGGATCGTGCACCCGTCGATTACCTGATTAGTCTGCTGCGGAATCCGCCAATTGCTTGACAAGGGGAGCGAAAGTGTTTATTCTGTCAGATTGCATCGTAAAGATAGGTGACCGAATCCTGTCTGCCCCGATCCCACGCAGTCCGCTGTATGACGCTTGTCCTCTCAATCGTCGAGTCTCAGGGCAGATTCTTCGTTCACTCTAGTCGTCCGAAAGGGTATAGGCGACTTTTGTAGTTGCTGTTGAACATATGGTGATGGTCAAGGCTAATCGAGAAGAACTACGTAACCAACTCATCCAACGTGCCGGCAAGCAGGGCAGTCTCAGCTATGACGATGTTCTCGCCGTCCTACCTGAAGCTGAACGCGACCTGGGACTGATCGATGATTTGATGGATGATCTCATGGAAGCTGGTATCGACATCACCAGCGCGGATGATCCTGCGCGTAGAATGTACGAGTCGGGTGAGATGGATCGCGCAATGGAAGATGCCACGTTCGATCTGGAAATGTTCGACGAAGACGATATCGAGACCACTTGGGGTTTCGATGATACGCTGATCAAGGATGCTGGCTATCAGCAGGCGCTCGACAGCGATGATGTCGTCGGACTTTATCTGAAAGAAGCAGGGCGTGTACCGCTGCTGAATGCCGAAGAGGAAGTCTCTCTGGCAAAACGCATGGAACGCGCTGTCGAAGCACGCCGCACGATCGAAGAAGACGGCGACACACTGCCGCTGGACGATGTATACGATCTGCGTGACCTGATCTCGGATGGAGAGCTGGCGCAGGAACATCTGGTGCGCGCCAATGCCCGTCTGGTGATCAGCGTCGCCAAGAAGTACATCGGACGCGGTGTGCCCTTCCTCGATCTGATACAGGAGGGCAACATCGGACTGATCCGCGCCACCAACAAGTTCGAGTATCGGCGCGGACACAAGTTCAGCACCTATGCCACCTGGTGGATTCGTCAGGCGGTCAGCCGGGCAGTTGCCGACCAGGGGCGCACCATTCGTGTGCCCGTCCATATGGGCGACCAGCTCAACCGGATGCGCCGTATACAAATGCGCCTGACACAGGAGCTGGGACGCGACCCGTCGATCGATGAGATCGCGGTGCGCATGGAGACGACCGCCGACAAGGTGGAAAATCTCCTGGAGATCGCGCGCCGTCCAGTCAGTCTGGAGACGCCGATCGATGAAGATGGCGACAGCACCTTTGGCGATTTTGTCGAAGATGTCAGCAGTCCCGCGCCTGCCGAAGAAGTGGCGACCAATCTGCTGCACGAACAGTTGAAGACAGCGCTCGATCGACTGCCCCAGCGCGAGGCGCAGATTCTCAAGCTGCGCTACGGTCTGGAAGATGGCAAGGTCTACACGTTGGAAGAAGTCGGTCAGGCGATCGGGGTCACCCGTGAGCGTGTCCGTCAGCTCGAAGCCCAGGCGCTCAACCGTCTGCGCCAGTCATCGGCACACGTCACGCTGCGCGATTACCTCTACGAGGAGTAAAGCGGCGTTGCGCACTCGTGGAACGTCTGGCGGCTGGCTGTGGTCTGTGGCGCTGATCGCGCTGGGGATCGTGCTGCTGCTAAACAATTTTCTGCTGATCAGCGGCTTCAACGTGCAAACGTTGCTGCCGCTGATTTTGGTTGTCCTGGGCGTGGTCATCCTGGTGCGCGGCGATCTGTTTGCCGGGGGCACTGGCAAGAATTTTGGGATCACGCGCGGCAGCGTCGAGAGTGCAGCGCTGGAGATCAGCGCCGGGGCGATCGACGTACAGGTCTATCCGCTCCAGCGTGAAGGACGGCTGATCGCCGGACAATTCGCGCCGGACTCGCGTCCGGCGCTGTCGGTCGAGGGCGTCGATGCCCGGCTGCGGCTCGATCGCGCTGCCACCCCATTTTTCGCCTTCACCCCCTGGCAGATTGCCTTGGCGCGCGACCTGCCCTGGAAAGTTTATGTCAGCACGCATCTCGGACAGGTGAATATCGACTGCGGTGGGTTGATCGTCGCGGGCGGCGTGATCGCCACCGGGGTGGGAGATATTCAATTCGTCGTGCCGTCCGAGGCGCTGGCACCCCTCTATCTGCGTTCATCCCTGGGCAATATTCGCGTGCAAGCCCCGGCAGGACACAGTGTGCGTGTGATTGCCAAGCCGACTCGCCTCTTCCGCATCCACGCCGATGAGACTCGCTACGAACAGGTGGAGCCAGGGGTGTATCGTGCCCGTGACAGCGTCTCCGACCGCCCGGAAATCGTGCTGTTCGTGTCGAGCGTCTTCGGCGACGCTTACCTGACGTAGCGCAATCATCATGCCTCAAGCCCTCAATCTGATCATTCGTGATGCGCTCCCCGACGATATAGCGGGCTGTGTCGCGCTCGATCACGCCTATGAGACCGATCACGTCTGGCAGATGCACATGCGCCAGGACGACGGCTATCTGACGCATTTTCGCAGCGAGCGTCTGCCGCGCACACTGGAGGCAACCCACCAGCCCGATCCGGCACGGCTGCGCGACGGACTGGCGCCAGATCGCCTGTTCGTGGCAGCCTGCGACCGCGATTCAGGCGAACTGCTCGCCTATCTGCTGATGAGCCGCGACATCATGCGCCATACAGGACACATTGTCGATTTTGCGGTCGATCGCCCGGTGCGGCGCTGTGGGATCGGGCGGCGGCTGATGGACGTGGCGGCTGCCTGGGCGCGGGAACAGCAAATTTCCCGGATACAAATCACCGTCGAGACGACCAATCAACCCGCGATCGCTTTCGTGTCGGCACTGGGCTACAGCTTGTGCGGCTACAACGATCGCTATTTCCCCAACCGCGACATCGCGCTCTTCTTCACGCAAGTCATCCGTTAAAGCTGATCGTCTGTGAGCCTGATCACTGCCCTGCTGACCACTGCCAACGCGATTCTGACAGCGGCGATCGTGATCGTCGCTGCCTCGATGCTGCTGTACAACCTGACTCGCAATCTGCGCGATCGCGTCGCGCGCACATCGAGCGTGGTGCTGGGCTGCCTGACCATCGTGTATATCTGCGACACCTTCCTGTCGCTGGGTCCTGATCCGCGCACCTACAGTGCAGTCCTGCGACTGCAATGGCTTGGGATCGCCTTCATGCCGGTGGCGATGTACCACCTCTCCGATGCGCTGCTGGCGACGACCGGCTTGCCCTCGCGTGGTCGGCGGCGGCGGGTGATCCGCGTGCTGTACGGGATCAGCCTGATCTTCTTTCTGCTCGCCACCTCGAGCGACGCGCTGCTGCGTCCGGTCGTCATCGCCTCGCCCAGTCGTGTCGGCGGCGATTCGGACGTGACCGTTGTGGCGGGCGGAGCATTCACGGTGTATCTGGTTTATTTTTTGATCGCAACGGGCGCGGCGTTGTTGAATGTGCAGCGGGCAAAGAACCGCTGTATCGCGCGCAGCACCCGGCGACGCATGGGCTACCTTCAGGTCGCCATGCTCACGCCAGCGGTCGGCATTTTCCCATTTGCACTGCTGCTCGGGCCCGGCACCGAGCTGTCGCTGACCGGGCTGGCGCTGGTCAATGTGGCAAATGTCGTCGTCATTCTGATGCTGATTTTCCTGGCGTATCCTTTATCTTTCTTCGGATCGCGTATCCCCGACCGCCTGGTCAAAACAGGATTGCTGCGTTTTTTCCTGCGTGGACCCGGCACGGGTATGCTGGCGTTGGGTGTGATCGTCACCTCGACCTCCGGTTTTCGCGTTCTCGGCTTGCCCAGTGACGAGTTTATGCCATTCGCGGTGGTCGTGGTGGTGCTGTTCTGGCAGTGGAGCGTGGCACTCGCCCTGCCCACCATCGAGCGACGGCTGATTTATCCTGGTGAAGACGCCGATCAAATCGAGAAACTGGAAGGATTGAGCGACCGTCTGCTCACGCGCGGCGATCTGCTGCAGCTGCTCGATGCCATCCTCGCCTCCACCTGCGATTATCTGCGCGTCAGCAGCGCGTTTGTCGCGGCGCTCGGCGACGATCCGCAAAACGAGATCATCGCCGCGCAAGGTCCGATGATCCCGGATGCGAGCCAGCTCACGAGTATCCAGACAGCGCTGGCAGCGCGCGAAAGCGGCGTCAGCCTGCTCGCCTGGAATGGGCTGTGGCTGGCGCCTTTGGTCAGCGGGCGCAGCGGCAGCCTCCCTGTCATTGTCATCGGCTGTCTGGGCATTCAGGCACGGGCACCGCAAATCGATCTGACCGCCGATGACCAGCGGATGCTCGATGCCTTCGTGCGCCGCGCGGCACAAACCCTGGACGATCTGTCGCTGCAAACAGAACTGTTCGCGGCTTTGGAGGGGTTACTGCCTCAGGTCGCATTGACACGTTCACGCAGCGCCGCTCTGGAATATCGAGTGAGTCAACCGTCTGCCGCGCTCGACAATGCCCCTGCCCCCAATGCACGGGGGGAGCGACTCGACCATAGTGACGAGGACGCCTACAAAGAACAGGTACGCGCGGCACTGCGTCATTACTGGGGCGGTCCCGGCTTAACCAGCAGCCGCCTGCTGGAGACGACGCTGGTGCGCGAGGCACTGCCCGTCAACGACGACAATCCGATCAAGGCGCTGCGGGCAGTGCTGACGATGGGCATCGAAAAGCTGCGGCCTGAAGGCGAACGCAAGTATCTGCCTCCAGAATGGACGCTCTACAATTTGCTCGATCTGCGTTTCGTGCAGCAGAACAAAGTCCGCGAGGTGGCACAGCGATTGGCACTGGGCGAGAGCGATCTCTACCGCAAGCAGCGGATCGCCATCGATCAACTGGCGGAGATCCTCTGGAAACTGGAGCGGGACAAGCAGGCGAAACGCTAACCGTAAACGCCTGAAACCGGGCATCACAGCGAAAGATTGCCCCGCTCTTCCCCTGATGTTATACTGACGGCACAGGTTTTTTTAACACGGACTGCATCCACGTCAGTCGTCCTGAACCACACCGCGCGCGTCGCTTGAGAGTTGATTAGGAAGCTATCGTGACGCAACCTGCAAAGCCGGGCGCTACACCGCCCTCGAAAGACAAGGGGTCATCGCCGGGCGGCATAGCGCCGTCGAAAGACAAGGGATCATCCAGCCCGCGCGCCAGCGAAAAGCTCAAGGCGCGTGCCGCGTCGCCCGCGTTGGAGCGCTACACCGTCAAAACGGAATTCTGGGATTCGCTGCTCAACGCGCTGCCCCCCTGGGCAGACGAGATCGCCGCGATCACCCTGATCATCTTCGGAATCATGTCGTTCCTGTCGCTGATCAACGTCTCAGCCGATGCCTCGCTGTCGGCGGCATGGTCGAATGCCCTGACGAGTTTGTTTGGCGTGGGCGGGATCATCGTCTGTGCAGGCTTGTTCGCACTCGGCGTGGTGATCCTGCTGCCCAAGCTGGGGATCGTCATCCGCTTTCCAGCCCGGCGTATTCTGGCATTGGAAGTCGTGTTTCTGGCACTGCTGGCGCTGCTGCATCTGGCGGCGGGCGACAGCGAGCTGCGTAATCTGGCGCGGGCGGGACGCGGTGGCGGTCAGGTCGGATGGGCGTTGAGCGCGGTGGTCGTCAGTCTGTTTGGATCGTCGGTGGCGATCGCACTGTACACCACACTGCTGATCGTCGGAATCGGTATCGCCCTGGGCGTGAAGCGGGATCACGTCGTGCGCGTGCTGTCACGGCTGCGCATCGGACTGACGCAGATTGCCGCCGACTGGCGCCCGGCGCCGCGTCCGCGTCCACAGCGTCCGTCGCTCGACGACGGCTTGAGAGCCGAAGCCAACGCGGTCGTCATCGAGGACAGCGGCGCCCCCGCGCTCACGCGCGCCAGCGAGGTCGCACAACAGCGCGCGCGCACCTTCTCGATGATGCACATCCGCCCTGACGCCGACAGCCTGCCGCCGTCGCTGCGTTACAGTGCCCCTACCCCGCCCGCCGACGATGAACCTGTCGATACACCCGTGCCGATCGATTACTCGCAACATCCCTTGTTCAAGCGCACGGCGGAGCCGCCGCGCCCGATCAATATCGGCACCATGCAGGTGATCAAGAAAAAGGGCGAACAGGCGACCATCGCCCGTCCCGATGGGCGCGTCAAGCGTTTTTTCACCACCGACAATTTTAAGGAAGTACGTCAGATCGGCAAGCGCGAACCCGATCTGCCCCTGCTGTCGCTGCTGATCGACACGCCCATAACCGTTCCCGACGACCAGGAGATCAACAGCAACGTGCTGCTGATCGAAAACACGCTGTTGGAATTCGATATCGATGTCGATGTGGTCGATGTGCATGTCGGTCCGACAGTGACACAGTATCTGATCCAGCCATTCAAAGAAAAGACCGACGACGCGGGCGAGATCGCTTTCAGCCGCACCCGCATCAGCAAGATCGCCTCGCTCGTCAACGACCTGGCGCTGTCGTTGTCGGCAAAACGTTTACGTCTGGAGACTCCGATCCCCGGCACCAATTTCATCGGCGTCGAGGTGCCGAACCGCACACCGAGCGTGGTAGCGCTGCGATCGGTGTACGAGAGCAAGGCTTACTACGAGCAGCTGCAAAAGAAAAAGACGCCGCTGTTCATCCCGCTCGGACGCGACGTGGCGGGCGAACCCGTCGGGATCGACCTGGCGTCGATGCCGCATCTGCTGATCGCCGGCACGACCGGATCGGGCAAATCGGTCTGTATGGCGGCGATCGCCACTGCGCTGATGCTGGACAACCTGCCGAACGTGGTCAAGCTGGTGATGCTCGATCCCAAAATGGTCGAGTTGAGCCGTTTCAACGGTCTGCCGCATCTGTTGGGACCCGTCGAGACCGAGCTGGAGCGCATCATCGGCGTGATGCGCTGGTGTACCCGCGAGATGGATCGCCGTTACAAACTGCTCGAAGAAAATGCCGCGCGCAATATCGACATCTACAATTCGCGCCTGGGTCGGCGGCGCCGCGAAGAGTATCTGCCCTACATCGTCATCATGGTCGATGAAGTCGGCGACCTGATGATGACGCATCCCGACGAGACCGAAAAGACGCTGACGCGCCTGGCACAGATGGCGCGCGCCGTCGGGATGCACCTGATCGTCGCCACACAGCGTCCGAGCGTCGATGTGATCACCGGACTGATCAAGGCGAACTTTCCATCGCGCATCGCGTTTTCGGTGGCATCGGGCACCGACTCGCGCGTGATCCTGGACTCGGTCGGCGCTGAGGCGCTGCTCGGTCGCGGCGACATGCTCTATCAGGCTGCCGACATGCTGGCGCCTCGCCGTGTGCAGGGCTGTTATGTCTCCGACGACGAGGTGCGCGCGATCGTGCATCACTGGAAGACCTGGACGCAAAATCAAGAGGATTTCGCACCCGGACGCGCCGTCGGACCCTGGGAGCGCGGCTTGACCCGGCGCGAATTCCTGAGTGAGACCGACCCAATGCTCGAACAGGCGATCGAGCTGGTGATCGCGGAACGCGAAGCATCGGCATCGCTGATTCAACGGCGTTTAGGATTGGGTTATCCGCGCGCGGCGCGCATCATGGATTTGCTCGAAGAATTGGGCGTGATCGGCAAGCAGCTTCCTGGTGCGCGCGGACGCGAGGTACTGCTCAAGCCCGGTAAAGACCCATTCAAGGAGATCATCGACAAACGCCTGAGCAAGGGCGGCGGATCGTCCACCCCATCGTCGTAGGGGGTTTGGCGTGCCAAACCCGGTCGATTCTAGGCGGGACGCATCACGATGCGGCGGGTTCGATCAAATCCGGCGAATCGTTCATGGGGCGATTGACCGCGCGCGATACCACGTAGGCATCCATGCTCCCGCTGTATGGTCGCATCAGGGCGCTGGTCGCGGGCGTGGCATCGCCATCATGCAACCAGACTTCATAATCGCGCCGATCGAGGATGACCGGCATCCGATGATGAAACTGACTCATGTATTCGTTGGCGTCGGTGGTGATGATGGTATAGCTCTTGACGGTCTCGCCCGTCTCTGGCTCACGCCATACTTCCCACAAGCCCGCCAGCGCGAACAGGGGCGAATCGGGCAAGTGGATGTACGTGGGAATACCACCGCCGGACTCGCGTTCCTGCCATTCATAATAGCCACTGACCGGGACGAGACAGCGTCGGCGCTTGAACGCGGCGCGAAACGACGGCTTTTCGGCGGCGGATTCGGCACGAGCGTTGATTAGCGCCGACGCCATTTTCTTGTCTTTCGCCCACGACGGGATCAATCCCCAGCGCATCATCGCGGCGGCGTCAGGTGCCTCATTGGTGATCACCGGGTTGATCTGCGTCGGCGCGACATTGAAGCGCGGCGAAAACTGTGGCACTTCGGTCAGGCTGAACGCATCCTGCAGCGCGCCGGGGTCTACCGCCAGGACATAGCGACCGCACATGGTTTACTTCCGCCGCGGTGTGGCTGGAGTTTCCGGGCGTCCCAGCTCGACAATCTGGCGTATGAAGGCAAAGGCGGACACGATCAGCGTGATCAGCTCGCCTGTCGTCGCCTTGTGGGTCTCGCTCATCATCTGGCGATCGCCACCCGCGCGGTTGAACATATAGGCGCCAAACAGCCCGAACAACAGTCCACTGATTGCGCCGACGATCATTACCTGCTGACGCTGCTGCTCACGCGGTGTTTCTGAAGGAAGCATGGTCATAATCTCTCCTCGTAGATGTTGTCGATTGTCGATCACGGTTTATCTGCAGGGTGATGCGGATTGATGATGCGGTGTGCCAGCTTTTCATAGCGCGCGAAAGCGCTGTTCAGCCCGATCGTCCAGCGCGCGGCACGTCCAGTCAGCGCCAGCGCGCCGTCCTCGACCGAATCGACTGCTTTGCCCACGCGCCGTAATCCGCCGTTCAATCCACGATTGGCGCGCGTCATCAAGCCGATCAGGACGACGAAAAGGATGTAAATTGGCAGCATACAGATCACCAGCGGACACAAAATCACGAGGGTCAGGAAGATGTCCGCGACCGGTGCGCTGCGTCCGCTGATCAGCGCGACGATCACCAGCACGACGATCACGGCGACCCCGCCCCCAAATGGCAGCGCGATACTCCAGGGAAACGGGCGCCTGCTGCGGCGTCGATCGACGGAGCGTGTGGACGTTGTGGCTTGCGTCATGCCGGACTTTTCCTTCGCCGTTGGCGTGCGCTCTTTCGCCTATATCGATCAAGGCGCGAACGTGATACGATTTTACCGTATTTTGTGCCCCCTGACGACGAGCGATTATGACTCTTTCTTATGCTCACCTGACCTATTCCGATGTGGTACGTGACGCGCTGACCAGCGGCGATCGTGCCGTCGTCGCGCTGGAATCGACCTTGATCACGCATGGTCTGCCCTATCCTGCCAACGTCGATACCGCGATGGCAATGGAACAGGCGGTGCTGGACGCTGGCGCGGTGCCTGCCACCATTGCCATCCTGAGTGGACAGATCACGATCGGCTTGAGTGAGGCGCAGATACGCGCCCTCGCTGCGGCGACCGATGTGCGCAAGTGCAGCCGCCGCGATCTGGCGATCGCCATAGCGCGGGCAGAAAACGGCGCCACCACAGTCGCCGCGACCATGATCCTGGCACATCAGGCTGGCATTCGTGTATTCGCCACTGGCGGGATCGGTGGCGTGCATCGTGGACAACCGTTCGACGTATCCGCTGATTTGATCGAACTAGGACGAACTCCGGTCGCGGTGGTCTGTTCGGGCGCCAAATCGATTCTCGACCTGCCGCTGACGCTCGAGGTGCTGGAGACGCAGGGCGTGCCGATCATCGGCTATCAGACCGATCGCCTCCCGGCGTTCTACACCCGCACGACCGACCTTCCAATCGATGTGCGCGTAGACAGCATACACGACGCCGCGCGCATCATCGACGCCGCCGGAAAGCTGGGTGCGGCTCATGGACTGTTGATCGCGGTGCCCGTCCCTGAGGACGACGCCATGACCGCCGACGACGCCGAACGTGCCATTCAACAAGCGACCAACGAAGCGCACGCGCACGGCTTGAACGGCGCGCGCGTAACACCGTATGTGTTGAGCCGGGTAGCGGAGATCACCGACGGGCGATCGCGGACAGCCAATACCGCGCTGCTGATCAACAATGCCTACGTTGCCGGGCAGATCGCGGAAGCGCTGCGCCTGATCCAGCGGGCAGGATAGCCGATCCATGTTGATTCAGATCGAGGGCGGACATCCGCTCAACGGCACCTATCACCCTGGCGGCAACCCAAACGCAGCGATCGCGCTGATGGCGGCAGCCCTGCTGACCGAGGCTCCCGTCGCACTGCACAATGTGCCCGACACCGTGATCACGCGCACACTGGCGGGGATCGCGCGCGATCTGGGCGCTCAGGTCGCGTGGTCGGACGGTGACATGACTCTGACGAGCGCGCAGATCGCCCGGCGCACGCTGTCATCCGAAGAGACCGACCGCTCTGTCGGGACACTGCTGCTGCTGGCACCGCTGCTGGCGCGGCGGCATCATGCCCGGCTGGAATGCGACTTTCCGCTCAACCGCATCCGCACCCATCTGGAGGCGCTGCGCGATCTCGGTATCGATGTGATCACCGGGAGCGGCGCCGTCGATTTCAAGGCGTCACGATGGGAAAAGCGCGACATCCTGTTGTCGGGCGCCAGCGTCACCGCGACCGCCCTGGTGATGATGCTGGCTGCCAGTCTGGGACGCGAAACCGTCGTTCACAACGCCGCAGCCGAGCCGCATATCCGCGAACTCGCCGCGCTGCTGACGGCGATGGGCGCGCCTGTCGAGGGGGCAGGGTCGAACGTGCTGACCATTTACGGCACACAGCCGCTGATCGGCGCTGAGGTGACAGTGGGGGCGCACTATGTCGAAGCTGGCAGCATCGCCGCCATGACCGCCATCTGCGGCGGGCGCGTCGAGATCATCGGCGCGCTGCGCACGGATATGCGCATGATCGCGCGCATCTTCGGACGTTTTGGGGTGCAGTTCGACGTGGGCGAGGCGGCATTGTACGTTCCGCATCACGACGGGCTGACGATCTCCAACCGCGAAGAAGATGTGGACGGCTCGATCGAGAGCGCGCCCTGGCCCGGCTTTCCGTCCGATCTGGTGGCGGTGGCGACGGTCGTGGCGACTCAGGCAGTCGGCACCGCGCTGATTCACGAGAAAATGTTCGCCAATCGCCTGTTGTTCATCGACAAGCTCAAGGCGATGGGCGCACAGATCGTCTTATGCGATCCACATCGTGCGATCGTGGTCGGCGCCAGCAAGCTGCATGGCACCTACATGGACACACCGGACATTCGCGCCGGGCTGGGCATGGTGGCGGCAGCGCTGACCGCCGACGGCGTGACCCAGATCGATAATGCACAGGTGCTGTCGCATACTTTCGGGGACGTGTTGGGCAAGTTGCGCGCGTTGGGCGCCCGTATCGAGACTTCATGACGCCGGCGAGCCAGGTACGCCAAAGCATGACGTTACACGGCGTCGAGTCGGCATTTCTGCGAGTCGCCGCACACACACACGTCCCGCCGCATCCGACGCCGATCGTGCTGCTGCACGGGTGGGGGATCGACTCAGTGGCGATGACGCCGATCGCGGATCGTCTGAGCGCGTTGGGTTACACCTGTATCGTGCCCGATTTTCCCGGTTTTGGCGCCAGCGCCACGCCGTCGATCGCCTGGACAGTGCGCGATTACGCCGACTGGTCGCTCGCCCTCCTCGACGCGCTCGACATTCGACGTGCGCACCTGTTCGCGCACTCGTTCGGCGCGCGGGTAGCGTTGATCCTGGGCGCCGACCACGCCGATCGCCTGGACAAGATCGTGCTGACCGGCGCGGCGGGTGTGCCGTCGCGGAGGTCGCTGTCCGCTCGTGTGCGCCTGACACTGTACAAAGCGGTGCGCAGCGGACTGCACCGTCTCGGCGCGGCGCCGACCGCGGAACGCCTGGCGGCGTGGTACAGCGCCCGTTACGGGTCGGCGGATTATCAGGCAGCGATCGGCGTGATGCGCCAGACCTTTCTCAATGTGGTCAATCAGGATTTGCGTCCGGTCGCCGCGCGCGTCTCGCGTCCGACACTGCTGTTCTGGGGCGATCACGACGAGGCGACTCCGCTGTGGCAGGGGCGCCTGTTGGAAAGTCTGATCCCCGACGCCGGGTTGATCGTGTACGAGGGCGGCGATCATTATGCTTATCTCCAGCGGGCGGCAGAGCTGTGCCGGACGCTCGACCATTTCCTGCGCCATTGATGATGGATTCGTGAACCACGATCGGATTGACCTTGTTCCTTGACGCGATCTACATCCTCTTTTTGCTGGTCTGGCTGATCGGCACCGGAGCGCGCATCTATCGCCAGGCGCGTTTCTACCAGATCGAAGAATACATGAGCGTGCGCTATCTGCGCTGGCTGATGGCGCGGCGCGATCGCTGGCTGCCGACGCGCGCCTTTGCCGCGACGCTGATCGGCGCGATCTTCGCCAATACCCTCAACGAAGCACCTGACACTCCCCTGCCCTGGCTGATCGCCCTGATCGCGGCGATCGCCGCCGTGTTGCCACCGCGTGAGGTCGAGATCAAGAAAGCGTTTCGCGCGACTCCGCGCGCCCGGCGGCTGCTGGCGACGGCGTGGCTGCTGGTAGCACTGGTCGGGGTAGCATTCGTGCAGGTGAATACCGGGTTTCCGTCACGGCTGCGACCCCTGCTGACGATCGCGCTGGGCTTTGCCATCTTCATCGCGGCGCCTCTGCTGCTGGTGACCGCCAACCTGCTCATGACTCCGGTCGAGGCGTTCATGCGCCGCCGCTTCGTCGAGCGGGCACGCCGCACCTTGCGCGCCGTCAATCCGACCGTGATCGGCATCACCGGCAGCTATGGCAAGACCAGCACCAAGAGCTATCTGGCGCACATACTCAATGGGCGCTACCGCGCGTATCCGACGCCAAAAAGTTACAATACGCTCATGGGCGTGTGCATCGCCATCAACAACGACATCGCCCAGGATCGCAGCATCGACTATTTCATCGCCGAAATGGGCGCGTATGTCCCCGGCGAGATCGCGCAAATCTGCGCGCTCACCGAGCCGCGTATCAGCATCGTGGTCGAGGTCGGACCGCAGCATCTCGAACGCTTCGGCTCGCTCGACAATATCGCCATCGCCAAATACGAGATCATCAAGGCGCTGCCTAAAGACGGAGCAGGCGTATTCAACTGGGACAATCCGTATATTCGCGCGATGGTCGAGCGCGGCTACCCGGATACCCGCCTGACGGTGAGCCTGACGGTCGATCCGGCAGCCGTGACCGACGGCATCCCGCGCTTCGTCGCCAGCGGGGTCAGCGAGTCACTGGATGGGCTGCATTTCACCGTCACCGACACCGTGACGCGCGAGTCAGTGACGTTCATGACGACCCTGCTCGGCGTGCATAACGTCACCAACATCCTGCTGGCAGCCGCGACCGCCGTTCACGAGGGCATGAGCTTGCAGGAAGTGGCATTCCGAGTGCGCACGCTGCGCCCTGCGGACGCGCGGCTGACCCGTGAAACCACCTCTGCCGGGATCACCATCCTCAACGACGGCTACAGCGCCAACCCGGTCGGCATCGTCGGCGCGCTGCGGGCGCTGTCGCTGCACCAGACCGGGCGTCGGCTGCTCGTCACGCCGGGCATGGTCGAGCTGGGCGAGCTGATGGAAAGTGAGAATCGCAAACTAGGCACGATCGCGGCAGCGCACGCCACCGACGTGATCCTGGTCGGCGATAAACAGGTGGCGCCCATCCGCGACGGCTTGATCGCAGCAGGCTTCCCGGTCGATCGTGTGCAGACTGTCGGAACGCTCAAAGAGGCGATCGCCTGGTATCAGCGCAACCTGACGCGCGGTGACTGCGTACTATTCCTGAACGATCTCCCGGATACCTATTCGGTCTGAAGATGTAAAGGCGAGTATATGGACATCGGACAAGGGCTGCTCACCGTCATCACAATCGTGGCGATGATCGTGATTTTTTTCGTCTCGCTGATCCCATTCGTGCCGGGTCCGGCGATGCTGTGGGGGGTGAGCCTGGCATATGGGGTGCTGACCGAGTTCCGCGAGCTGACGATCGTCTCGATGGTGATCATCAGCCTGTTGATGCTGGCGACCGCCCTCAGCGACTTTTGGACGCCGCTGCTGGGGATGAAGTCGCGGGGCGGGTCGTGCAGCAGTGTGTTTGGGACGATCATCGGCGGCTTACTGGGGACGTTCCTGATCCCGATCCCGCTGTTAGGGACACTCTTAGGCGCGATCGGCGGCGCGATGCTGATGGAGGTGCTGCGCGTCGGTGATCTGCGCACGGCGCTGCGCGCCGGCAGCTTTGCCGCCGAGTCGGTGGTGATCGGGCTGGTGCTGGAGCTGGTGGTCAATGTGGCGATCATCGCGGTATTCGTGGTCAGCGTAGCGTTCTAGCCGAGCCATTCGGGTTTATCGATTTGCATGTATTCCTGAATGGCGCCGTAGATATGCTGCACTAGCGCTGTGTTGTGAACGCGAAGGGTACAAATTCCATTTTCCAGCTTATTGTGTCGAGATTCACTGCCCGGTTTGACGTAAGTGTGCTTTAGAGCAGTGAGTGGTAAACCGAATAGCGTCAACCAATATTGCTGAATACGTTTGATATTTTCCTCTGGCTGTATGTGGCAATGTATGTATATAAATATATCGGAAGATGGTACGGCGAGTTCGTTTTGCAGAAAACGCATAAATTGTATCAACATATCAGCATCGGAATTGATAAAGTGAATGAAATTGCGGTGTTTTGCACCCTCTGCCCAATATAACAAGCATCCTGACATATGCAATGTAGTAGGATTTGAGCGTGCGCGATCACGTCCCTGCTGCTGCCATCTTGCACGTTTCATTCGAGCTTGCTCTTTGTTGACCTGCGCTCCTTTATTTTGTGCGCCATATCGTGGATGCTGCGCCTTTAGCTGCACAATTTGGTCAGGGGTGAGAACAATGTCGCGTACCCATATACTTACTGAACTTTTAGCAACCTTCAGTGTCCTTGCGATTTCCCCCAGTGCCTTACCTTGTACACGTAGTGCACGAGCCTGTATACGTGCTTCCCTGTTCATACTCTCCCCTTTTCCCTGCTGAATCGAAAAAGCCTCTACAAGTAGGGGCTTTTTTATTAGCATGGTGATGGCTGGGCTCGAACCAGCGAACCTACGCATTATGAGTGCGTCGCTCTAACCAACTGAGCTACATCACCATTAGTCAAGTAGCGGGGACAGGATTCGAACCTGCGACCTCCGGGTTATGAGCCCGACGAGCTGCCACTGCTCTACCCCGCAACATGGATATAAGTGTATCAGCGGCGACCCGCTCTGTCAACGGTGAGATCGGCATATTCCTGAACAGGTCATGAGTCCTCCGCCTCGATTGCCGCCTGGGTGATGGCGATCACGTCGTCCAGCGTGGCACCCTGCGCCGCTGCCAGCCGCCCGTAGCGCTTTTGAAACTGCATCGTGGCATACATCATGAACTCGTCGATCTGCAAGCCGAACGGCACCGGATCGTAGAGCGCGAACATATCGCTCACCACGCCGAGCGTCGGCAGCAGCAGCGCGTTCATGTGCGCCTCAGCGACTGCCCACAGATGCGGGTGCGCCGACACCAGCCGCGAGATCAGATAAATGCCGTAGGCGATGTGACGCGACTCGTCCTGCTTCAGCAGCGTGATCCCGCGCAGCGTGCCAGGCATCAGCCCGTTGCGCTCCAGCATCGACTTATAGGCGTGATAGCCCGTCTCGGCGAGCACCCCTTCCACGATCATGTTGTACGTCACCGACGCCAAGACCTGTGCCTCGGCGGACGAGTCATCGATCAGACGGTTGAGCGCAGCAGGCAGCGCCTCGTATACCAGCGCGCGGTAGTTGGCGGTGTTGTAGCTGCTGAGGTCGCCGGGGTCGCCCGCTACCTCGTCGAGAAAGCGGCGGAAAAAGTCGGTGTGCTTCGCCTCTTCCCATAGGAACGTGGTGAGGAACATTTCTTCTTCGATCCGCCCCTCGCGCGCGATCGTCATCATCAGCGGCAGCAGATCGATCGTGACCGCCTCTTCGCCGCCCTGGAACATCGCCGTCAGCCGCAGGATCAGGTCGCGTTCCTCGTCGGACAGGCGCAGCCAGTCGGCGCGATCCTGGGTGAAGTCGAGATCGCTCGGATTCCAGATGCCGTAGCGTTTCGCCTTTTCAAACAGGCGCATCGGCGGGGTGTCGCGGCGCAGTCCGCGCGTGACGGTGGCGAGGGTGACGTGAGTCATGGTGGATCACATTTCACATTGCAGACGGCGGATAGATGTTGGATGAGTATAGCCTAATTACGCACGATCGAACATGAAGGAGACAATGGATCGTGCTATAATACCAGAACTATCGTTCGCTTCTCGCCCCGCGAAAAGGACGACTCCCCGATGCCAAAATTTGAAATCGTCTCCGATTTTCAGCCGACCGGTGACCAGCCGCAGGCGATCGAAAAGCTGGTCGCAGGCGTACTGGACAACCAGCGCTACCAGACCCTCTTAGGCGCGACCGGGACGGGCAAGACCTTCACGATCGCCCACTGCGTGCAGACACTTCAGCGTCCGACGCTGGTGCTGGCACACAACAAGACGCTGGCGGCACAGTTGTACGCCGAGTTCAAGGAATTCTTCCCGCGCAATGCGGTCGAGTACTATGTCAGCTATTACGACTACTACCAGCCGGAGTCGTATGTGCCGCGCTACGACCTGTTCATTGAAAAGCAGACCGACATCAACGCGCAGATCGAGCGTCTGCGCATCGCGGCAAAAGCTGCCCTGCTGTCGCGGCGCGACGTGCTGATCGTGGCGTCGGTGTCGTGCATCTACGGCACGGGCGATCCAGTGACGTGGGGCAAGTCGATCCTGGAGGTGCGAAAAGGCGACGAGGTGCGGCGCGAGTCGATGCTGCGACGGCTGGTGCAGCTGCAATACACGCGCGGCGATATGGACCTGGTGCCGGGATCGTTCCGGGCGCGCGGCGATGTGCTGGAAGTCTATCCGTCGTATGCGCAGACCGCTTATCGCGTGACCTTATTCGGCGACGAGATCGAGCGCATTGTCGAGTTTGATCCCCTCACAGGCGAGCTGCTGGTCAGCCACGAGGTGATCGTCTTCTTTCCGTCGGCACAGTTCATGGCAGACGAGGACAAGCTGAAGCAGTCGATCCAGGATATTGAGCGCGAGCTTGATCAACAGGTGCAGAGCTTCAAAGGACAAGGTAAGCTGCTGGAGGCACAGCGCATCGAGCAGCGCGTGCGCTATGATGTGGAGATGCTCAAAGAGATGGGATTCACCCCTGGCATCGAGAACTATTCGCGCCATCTCGATCAGCGTGCGCCGGGGACTCCGCCCTGGACACTTTTAGACTACTTCCCTAAGGATTACCTGCTGGTGATCGACGAGAGCCACATGACCATCCCGCAGTTGAACGGCATGTACAACGGCGATCAGGCGCGCAAAGGAACGTTGGTCGAGTACGGTTTCCGGCTGCCGAGCGCGATGGACAACCGTCCGCTCAAATATAACGAATTCGAGGAACGGTTCAGCACCGTCATGTATACGACTGCGACTCCGGGTCCCTATGAGCGCAAGGTATCCACCAACGTCGTCGAGCAGATTATCCGCCCCACCGGAGTAGTCGATCCACAGGTGACGGTGCGCCCCACCAAAGGACAAATCGACGACATGCTGCAGGAGATCGCCAAGCGCGTCAAGGCGGGTCAGCGCACGCTGGTGACCACCTTCACACAACGTATGTCGGAGGAACTGGCGGGCTATGTCAACGAGTCCGGCATCCGCGCTCAGTACATTCATGCCGAGGTCGAGACGCTGGAGCGCATCGAGATTTTGCGCGATCTGCGTCTGGGCGTGTACGACGTGGTGATCGGGATCAATCTGCTGCGCGAGGGCATCGACCTGCCCGAAGTGTCGCTGGTGGTGATCCTCGACGCCGACAAAGAAGGATTCCTGCGCTCGGAACAGGCGCTCATCCAGACGATTGGGCGGGCGGCGCGTCATATCGAGGGCACGGTGATCATGTACGCCGATGTGATGACCGACTCGATGAAGCGCGCCATTCACGAGACCGACCGCCGCCGGGGTATTCAAGAGGCACACAATAAGGCGGAAGGGATCGTCCCGCGCAGCATCGTCAAGCAGGTACGTGATCTGACCGACCGGGTGCGCGGCGCAGTCACCGAGGAAGCAGTGGCGGCTGCCAGCGGGGCGCCGTCGATCCACGCCCTGCCAAAGGACGAGCTGAACAAGCTGATCAAGGGCTTACAGGACGAGATGAAGATCGCGGCAAAAGCGCTGGAATTCGAGAAGGCGGCGCTGCTGCGCGATCAGATGGTGGAGTTGAAGCAGATTCTAGCGGAGAAAGAACCCAACGCGCTGCTGTTGGGCTAACATAAACAGGGGGAGCATCGAGATCATGCCCCCTCTGTTCACAGACGCGACGATTTACGCGACGAACTGTCCGTCTTTGTAGAACAATTCGCCATCGACATGGATGGTGCTGTCGGTGCGCATGTCGCAGATCATGTCCCAATGGATGGTGCTGACATTCTTGCTGCCGGTGTCGGGATAGCCGGCACCGAGCGCTATATGTACCGTGCCGCCGATCTTCTCGTCGAACAGAATGCTGCCCGTGAATTTCTGAATGCCAAAATTGGTGCCGATGGCGAATTCACCCAGATAGCGTGAGCGCGAGTCGGCATCCAGCTTGGAAAAGAGCAGCGCCTCGTTTTCTTCGGCGCTGGCTTCGACGACCTTGCCGTCTTTGAAACGCAGCTCGACACCGCGCACCGCTTGACCTTGCAGGATCGACGGGTAGCTGGCGCGATACCAGCCGTTGACCGACTCTTCCACCGGTCCGGTGAAGATCTCGCCGTCGGGCATATTGCGCGCGCCGCAGGCGTTGATGAAGATGCGATCGGCGATCGACAACTCCAGGTCGATATTGGGTCCCTGAAGTTTGACCTGCTTCTTGCCCTTGAGCCAATCGATCTTCTTCTGCTGTTCCGCGCCCATCGCCCGCCATGCCGCGACCGGATCGTCCCGATCGGCGAAGGTCGCGCCGAAGACAAAATCCTCGTATTCTTCCAGACTCATACCCGCTTCCTGCGCGCTGCCGTCGGTCGGGTACATGGTGCCGACCCACTTCATTTTGCCGGCGGCGGCGCGGAGCAGCCTCGTATCGAGCCAGACGCGACGCGCGGCGGCGACGCGCTGGATGCGTACCGGGTCGATATTGGTGCTGGCGCGGGTATTGGGCAGCGCGCCGATGCGGATATATACATCCGCCTGATCATAATAGAGCGACTGTGCCGGATCGAGCCAGGCGATCTGTTCGTCGCTTGCTGTGCGCGCGAACGAGCGCGTCACAGTTTCGTCGGTCAGCATCAGCGACGGGTTACCCCCCGCACGCACCACCGCGTCATGCACCTCGCGGATCAGCGGCAGCGCCGCCACATCGCCCAGGACGCCCACCCACTCCCCGGGTTTGACCTCGGTCGAGTAATTGACCAGGATGTCCGCCAACCGTTTGACTCGTGCATCGACCATGATCGGGTTCCCTTTTTTATATACGGCTTTTGTGTGCGGCAGATTTAGACGAGCAGGGCGCGAGCGGCTTCGAGCGCGCCCGCGAAATTGACCTCATTGCCGATGACCGGGATGTATTCGACGTAGCGCACGACATTTTCCTGATCGACCACGATGATCGCGCGCTGGAGGATGCGCAGGTCTTTGACGAGCAGACCATATGCCGCGCCAAAATTGGTGTCTTTGTGGTCAGACAGTGTTTCGACCGCCGTGATCCCTTCGGCGCCGCACCAGCGCTGCTGCGCATAAGGCAGATCGGCGCTGATGGTCAGAATGGCGATGCGATCGTCCATGGCAGTCGCCTCCTGATTGAAACGGCGCGTCTGGGCGGCGCACACGCGCGTATCCAGCGACGGCACCACACTGAAAATCTTGATCTTGCCCGCGTAATCCGCCAGTGACTTACTCATCCAGTTGTTCGCTGTCAGATGAAAGTCTGGCGCTGCCTGCCCGACCTCCAACATCGCGCCTTCGACCTCGAATTCGCGCTTGCCAATGACCATGCCTGATCTCATTTTTGGTCAGTTTCCCTCATGATTGACGAACGATACTTATGGAGAAACGAATTAAACCTGACGTAATTATCACAGCAGACGCATTGTTATGCGTCCCTACGTCGATCGCGCCAATTCTAAATCGTTTGTCCATTACCCATTCAATAAGGTTCATTCGCTAAAACTGACGATATTTCCAGATTCCGCCAACCATCGTCCCTGAGACCTGCGTCTGCAGCAGTTCATCCGATGGCGTGGTGTACAGGTCGCGGTCGAGCAGTGTCAGATCGGCATTGCAGCCAGGGGCTATCGTCCCGGCGCGTCGCTCGACCCCGGCGGCGTAGGCAGGCGCCTGGGTATAGGCGCGCACCGCCTCGTCGATGCTCACGCGCGCGTCGGGATACCAACCATCGGCACCCGGCGAACCGTCGGCACGGCGGCGCGTGACGGCGGCATGAATTCCGGTGATCGGGTCGAGATTATCGACGGGCGAATCGGAGCTGAACGCCACCACTACGCCGCGATCGAGCTGCAGACGCGGGTTGTAAGCGGTTGCACAGCGCTCACCCCAGTAGCGATCGGCAAAGTCCCTGTCCGACGTGGCGTGAATCGGCTGCATCGAGGCAATCAGGCTCAGTTCCGCCAGGCGTCCCACGTCGTCGGGGTGAATGAGCTGCACATGCTCGATGCGGTGCCGACGTGCGTCCGGCGGCACGCCGCGCGCCGCTTCTTCGGCGCGCACGGTCTGGAAGGTGTCCAGCACATCGCGCACCGCCCGATCGCCGATGGCGTGAACCGCCGCTGCAAATCCGGCGGCACTGGCACGGCTGATCGCGTTGTAAGCATTATGCTTGTCAATCACGATGATGCCCACATTGTCAGGCTCGCCGTCGTAGGGATCGAGCATCGAGGCGGTGCGCGCACCAAGCGCGCCATCGACGAACAGCTTCAGACAGCCGATCCGCAGCCAATCATCGCCAAAGCCGGGACGCAGTCCCAGGTCGAGCAGTGAATCGAAATATTCCAGATTGATATGCTTGACCACGCGCAGATCGAGCGCATCGGCGGCGCGCATGGTTTGCAGCGCGATGAAGCTGTCGCGCCAATCCAGATCGTGAATCCCTGTCAATCCGAGTGACAGCGCATATTCCCCGGCGGCGCGCATCTTAGCGATCAGCGAGTCGGTCGTGTCGGGCGGGACATGATGTGTGATCAAATCCATCGCCGTCCATTCGAGGAACACCCCGGTAGGCGTACCGAGATCGTCGCGCATGATCTGACCGCCAGCTGGATCCGCCGTATCGCCGTCGATGCCACACATGCGCATAGCGATGCTGTTCACCCACGCGGCATGTCCGCTGCGCGCCTTGAGCATGACCGGATGATTGGGCGTCACGCCGTCGAGGTCGTGTGCGGTCGGGAAACGCGGGTCGCTTTTCCAGTCAGCATGCGACCAGCCATAACCTGTAATCCATGCGCCCGGCACAGTCTTTCCCGCTCGCTCCGCGACCCGCTCAACCGCCTGGTCGCGGGAGACGACATCATCGAGCTTCACGGAAAACAGCGCTTGTGCCGTACCCGACCAATGCACATGCGCATCGACCAACCCCGGCAGCAGCGACCGTCCTTCGAGGTTGTCGATCACCGTGTCCGCCCCCGCCAACGCGCGGATCGAGTCGTTCGACCCAACCGCCAAAATACGTCCGCCGCCGATCGCCAGTGCTTCAGCAGTCGGGCGCACACGATCGAGCGTGCGAATCTTTCCATCGACCAGAATACGTTCGATCGCCGGAGTCATCGATCCGCCTCCAGATCGCCAGCCAGTGCCAGCGCGACTTCATCGGCGGTCGGGGTGCCGGATAGTCCGGGTCGAGTGACCGAATGCGACGCCAACCGTGCTGCGATCGTCGTCGCCTGACGGATGTTGAACGACACCAACGGCAGTGCCGCCAGCAGCGCTGCCGCAAAGACATCGCCAGCACCCGTCGGCTCGACGACCGTCACCTGCGGCGTGGGATAGCTTTCTGTGATTCCATCGTGATAATAGGTGCCGCCTCGTTCGGCGCGCGTCACGAAAGTATGGCGAGCGCGTTCTCTCACCCACGCCTCGGTCTCCGGCTCCGCGAGGATGTCCTCTTCGCTGAAGACAATCAGGTTGGCATGACGCAGCAGCAGCGCGTCGTGAAACGGCTTGAACAACACGCGCTGATCGGCATCCCAACGGCGCATCCAGCCTTGCAGTGTCGCCAGAATGGTGGCGTCGGTGAAGATCGGGGCGACAGCAGACGGCACCTCATCGGCGATCGGACCCAGATGCACCATCGGCGCACTGAGCAGATCAGCGGGAATAGCGTCTGGTGTGAGCGTCTCGGCGCGAGCACGAATGTACTGTATGCGTCCTGCAGATGTATAGATATTCTCGTAGGTGGTGGTCTCGGCTGCGGGCAGCACGCGCACATCAGCATACTGACGCAGGGAGTCCAACAGCGGTTCGTCGGGATGAGCGCTGGTGACGACCGCCACTTTCCAGCCGAACGCCGCCGCCGTGCGCGCAGCGTAGGAGACCGTCCCACCCGCGACCCGCCCCTGTGGGGTCAGATCGGCGGTCATATGCCCGACCAGTACATAATCGGCTGTCATTCGTCGGGGCTTTCGGCAGCTAACGTATGAGGCACGATCGTCACTTTGCGATTCCTGCCTTCACCAACACTGCGGGTCGATACATCCGGGTGATCGCGCAGTGCCAGATGCACGATCCGGCGTTCGTGGGGCGGCATCGGTTCCAGCGTGATCAACCGTTGGGATGCAATCGCATCATCAGCCATGCGCAGCGCCATCGCGCGCAGCCCGGACGCTCGTTTCGCTTTGTAGCCATCCACGTCGATGATCAATTCCGCCCGGCGCTGGAGTTCGCGGCTGGCGATCAGGCGCGTCAGGTATTGCAGCGATGCTAAAGTTTCGCCTCGCTTGCCGACCAGACGACTGGCAAAGCGCGTCCCCGTGATATTCAGTACCCAGGGCGCTGCCTCACCCACTTCAGCGGCAGGGGCGCGACGCACTTCGATAGTGGTCGTGAGCGCCATATGTTCGAGCAGCGTCTCCAGGACGCTCCTGCCAACCTGCGCCTCATCGTCCTGTTGATCGGCAGGCACCAGCGCCGATTCCAGGAACATTGGCAGCTCTTCGTCGGTCACGCCATAATCGGCATTGTGCGGCAGATCGGAGGCGGCGAGCGCTGCGAAACTCGGCTCTTGCAGCGGCTCAGAGCGCGCGTCTCGATCGCCGCGCCGTCCCGTGCGTCGGTCGCTGCGATCACGTCCCTCTTTCCCGTCCCGTCCCGGACTTGGGGCAGTATTCGCCTGCGGCTCACGAGACGGACGCGCCGTCGCATTTTCATTGGCACGCGGCGGGCGCGGTGTATTGTCGCTGGATCGTCGCTCTGGCGGCGCGGACGCATCGATCAAGGGACGGTCTGGCAGTCGATCGAAGACGATCGGATTTTCCACAACCGACGCCGCACTGTAAGCGGTGGGATCCATAGGCGGCTTCGGCATCGACAGCCGCTTGAGACGCACTTTAGCCGGACGCGCCTCTGCACCAAAATAACCCTCGGTCGGCTCTTCCAAAACCTCGACGATCACCTCGTAGGGCGCAGCGGCAAGCGCTTCCAGTCCCTTACGGATGGCGGCATCGACACTTTCACCTGTAACTTCGACTGTATTTTCTAAACTCATCGTGCTATCAATCCTTTTTGAAAAATGTGCAGACCTGATCGGTAAATCAAGGTCTGCACGGGTACTGTTGAGCCAAAATTTTGCGGCGTCGTCAGCGCCGCGATTTATTACTACTCGGCTTGGTTCCTGACTTGGCGCTGCCGGTCTGCCTGACACCGCTGGTCGGTTTGACGCTTTTCACGCCAGCCGCTTTGCGCCCTTCCGTGCCGGACGCACCATTGGTCAGCCTGGCAGTCGAGCGCGCGGGCGCCGTGACGACTGCGGGGGCGATCTGCGGACGCGCCGGACCAAAGGACAGCAGGTTCTTCAAGTTTGCCCGCCCTGTCAGCACATACTGCGCGATCCCGATGATGTTCGACGCGATAAAGTAGATCGACATGCCCACCGAGAACGACAGCGCGAAAAAGCCGTACATCAGCGGCATGATCGTGCCCATCGTTTGCTGCGTACTCGCCATCGGATTGGGCTTGCCGTCGGTGGATGGCGGGGTGGGAGGCATCGACACCTTGAATTGCAGCCAGGTCGTGATCACCACCAGCAGCGGCAGGATGAACACCACGATCGAGCCGGTGGTCGTGTTCGGCGCCTGAGACAGGTTCATGCCGAGCCAGCGATTTTCCAGCGGGATGACATCGGCGAGACCGGGGATCAGCAGCCGACCGGACAGATCGATCAGCGACAGCGGGTTCGCCGCCAGCGCATGGATGACAGTCTGATAGAGCGCGATCAGGATCGGGAACTGGACGAGCAGCGGCAGGCAGCCGCCCACCGGATTGACCCCGTATTCCTTGTAGAGGCGCATTTGCTCGGACGCCAGCTTTTCGCGGTCGGTCTTGTATTTTTCCTGCAGCTTCTTCAACTCCGGCTGGAGTTCCTGCATCACCTTCGACGACTTCATTTGCTGCATCGTCAGCGGGTAGGTCAGCAGACGGATCAGAGCGGTGAAGACGATGATCGCCAGCACCATATTCTGTCCCAGGATGGTGTATAGCAGCGTGATGATGGTGATAAACGGATTGAGGATAAAATCCATCGTGCTTGATCCTAGTCCCGGTTTACGGGTATACCCACTTACGTTCGCCATCGTCGAGGGTGAATGCCACCAACAGTTCTTCGCGCGCCAGCGTACTTACCACGACGTAGGCTTCGTCGATACCGCCGATCTGGTCAGGCTGGAGCAGCAGCAGCTCGGACAGGACATCGCCGCGCAGTTCCCGTTTGACCTGTTCATCTCCGGTCGTGCGTGACACCCAATAGACGAATTTGTCACGCGAACCGACGATCACACTGTCTTCGGTGACCAGCGGAGTCGGACGAATGCCGCGCGTCGCCACCTGACGCGACCAGACCGTCTCGAAACTGTCGCCCTGATCGAGCAGTGCGTACACCCACCCGCCCAGGTCAGCGACATAAACTTCGTCATCGATGACGAGCGGCGCGCCCCAGATCCATTCTGTAGTAGCGATGCTGGCGACGATCACGCCGTCCAGACCGATCTTGAACAGCTTGCGTCCGAAGCTGCCGACATAAAGATGATTGTTGGCAATTACGGGTGTCGATGCGACCGCCCCTTCCAGATCGAGGCGCCAGCGTTCCTCGCCCGTATCGGCGTCGAGCGCATACAGGATGTGATCCATCGACGGGACATACAGCACACCTTCATGAAGCAGCGGGGTCGCCCACACACCGCGCTCGGTCGAGTGCGTCCAGCTGGTATCGAAGGTCTCGCTGTCGAGCGCCACCAGATTGGTCTCACTGAGCGGCACGTAGAGCAGATTTGCGCCTAACAGCGGTGTCGCCACCACATGACCAGGCAGCGCGACACCGCTATCGTTGGCGATCCGCGACGATACCGGGTCAATCTCGAACAACTTGTTCTCGTAGGCGGTGAGGTAAAGCGTATCCTCGTCGAGGGCGATCGGACGGGTATAGAACGTCACGGCGCCGCTCGCTGGCTGCTGTACGGCCCAGGTGCGCGGATTACCGGCGTCGTCCAGGCGAACATCCCCTTGAGAGTCGCGCAGCTCGCTGGTCGAGCCATCGACCGGATCGATCAGGCGCGCCTGATCGGCATAGACATACATGATCTGCGGCGGCGTCCCGAACAGACTGACATCAGGCCAGCTCGCTTCCAGTGGCAAGCCAGCACAGCCCGCGCTGACGGCGATCACACCGACTGCCGCCAATAGAGTGCATGCACGAGACATTTTTGCGCGGTTGTACAATCGTACTCTCCTCGAAGTTATGGAACCGGGTCGTACCCACCGGGGTGAAACGGGTGACAGCGCGCGATCCGTCTCACGCCCATCCAGCCTCCTTTGAGGACACCGTATTTCTCGATCGCCTCGTAGGTATACATCGAGCAGGTCGGGTGAAATCGGCACGAGGAGGGCAGCATCGGCGAGAGGAAACGTTTGTACAGGCGGATCAAAGCGAGCGCGAGCGCTTTCACGGAACACTTTCTCGTTCAAGACCCGCCCGTCGCGCGAGATCGGCGATCATCTGCTGCAGCGCGGCGAAAGGCTGGTCGATAATCCCAGGACGAGCGATCAGCACCAGGTCGAAACCCTGTTTGAGCTGTGCGTGCTGCTGCACCATGACAGCGCGCAAACGGCGCCGCACGCGGTTGCGCACGACGGCATTGCCAAGCTGTTTCGTAGTGATGAAGCCATAACGGTTCTGTCCGTGTTCATTGGTCGCCACGCTCAACATCAGCCAGCTGTGACGAATGGTGCGCCCTTCCTGCCGCAGCCGCGCAAAATCTTCGCGGCGTCTCAATCGCAGTTCACGGCGCATGAGTCAGGCAGTGTCATGAACACAGACGAGGCAGCTTATCGAATTGTATCGATAGGCTGCCTCGTCTGCGGCGCGCGATCTAGTGCGCGTTCCAGTTGATCTTCTTGACATGCACGGGCTGAACTGCCAGCTCGTGACGTCCCTTCAGACGACGGCGCTTGAGGACGTTACGTCCATTGGCGGTCGCCATCCGCTCGCGGAAGCCATGCACGCGCTGGCGGCGGCGGATCTTGGGCTGATAAGTGCGTTTTGTGGACATTGGTCAGGTTCCCATTTACGTCGATGGTGACGACTCAAGAAGCATCAGTATACATGTCAGGATGCGGAGGGTCAACGGGGACGAACGATCAGTAGGGCTATTGCAATCCCCCCTCATTTGCGTATAATCCAAAAAGGAGTCGTTCGTTCACAATTTTCACATTACGCTATCATATCTATCCCCGGAGGGTGTGCGCCAGTTATGTTGACCAAACAATGGGCGCGCAGTTTCATAATCCGCCCTGACGACATCGACGTTATACAGGGACTGCTGCTCGAACGCGAAACCCCCCTCTCCATCGACGAGATCGCCCGTCTGCTGATCGACAAGCGGCTGCAAGAAGAGCAAGCCGCCCTCGCAGCGGAGTTTCGTGGTGTCAGGCTGTACCGTCCCGTCGAAACATTCAGCATCGGTGATCGGCTGGTCTTCCCGCGCCTCGATTTTGCGATGGCGGAAGTGGTCGAGCTGCGCGCGGGCAAAAGCCCTGAACTGCCGCCGTTCAGCGTGATCCGGGTCGCTTTCGACGACGGGACGCGCCGGGAATTCGCGTCGGCGCTGACTGCCTCCCACCGCCTCAATGACGAGAGCGGTGACCTCGCCCTGCGCAGCGGCGAACCACTGACGACCGACGCCATCCTGTCGGTGGGGCGCGAAGACATCGAATTCCAGATCGACGAGGCGCTCAACGCCAACTCCGACTTCGTGCGTCTGAGCGGGCGCTGGTTTTCGCGCGCGCTCATGCTCGACATCGACGACGGACATCTGCACCTCGCGGATGCCGTGCTGGACATGGCGCAAGGGGGACCGCTGACCGCGCCAGAGATTTTGGAGCAAATTGGTGGCTTGGGCGCCGGCTCGCAAAGTCTCCAGGAATTCTGCCTCAACGACGCGCTCAACAACGATGCGCGCTTCGACGAGGTGGGTCCGCTCGATACGGTATTGTGGTTCCTCAAGCGCGATGAACCCGCTGAAGTGCAGCAGACACCGGAGATTTTGCGTTACGTGCCGCTGCCTCATAACGAATCGGTGTTGAGCGACGAACAGCGGAGTCTGGAAGTCGATATCGACGATGAGTGGTCGATGCTCGACGATCAGGAATTGTCTGCATCGGAACTGGTGCGCCTGATTCTCATTTATCCACATCGACGCGCGGGCACCCTGCCGCTGACCGCGCGGATGCGCGGTATCTTTCCGACGGCGCGGCGCTCCCCTCGGATCGCGCTGCGACTGATCGATGGTCAGGACGGGGAAGAATATTCGGGGTGGGTGGTACGCGAAGGACGCTATGTCTACGGATTGAGCGCGCTGTATCGCAAGCACAAGCTCCCCGTCGGCGCTCTGGTCACCGTGCGGCGTGAGCCAGACACCGACAAGGTGATCGTCGATTTCCAGGCACATCGTCCACGCAGTGAATACGTGCGCCTGATCGTCAGCAAAAATGGACAGATCAGCTTTGAAGACAGTAAGCGCGCGATCGGGGCGGAATACGATGACCTGATGATCCTGGGTGCTGACGATCTCGCCTTTGTCGATGGGTTGTTTCAAACGCACCAGAGCGGACGCAAGACGCTGAACGGTATTCTGCGCAATCTGCTCACCGAGCTGAGCCGCGCCAACCCGCAGGGCGCCGTCCATGCCAAGACGCTGTACAGCGCGCTCAATGTGCTGCGGCGCTGTCCGCCGGGGGTAATGCTGGCGACTCTCATGAGTGAGCCTGATTTTGCCTACGTGGGCAATCATTACTGGCGGCTCGGCAGCGCGTAGTGGTCGTACACGATCTGCACAACAGAGGGGACGGCGCGGTGCCACCGCCTGTCCGCAAGGGATGACACATGATGGTACAGCCTAAACCAAGCGGACTCGTCAAACCAACCGTCGATACCCGCTATCACATCGATTACAACTGGTGGCAAAGGTCGGACGAAGATCTGCGCACCTACCTGCTCAGTCATCTGCCGCAGGATCAGCGCGACCGGATGGTACACACCCCCTCGGATGAGACGATCGACGCCATCGACTCTGATTCAGGGGAGGTGACTCAGGTCGATGAACTGCATTTCGCGCTCCAGCGTGCGGCGCAACAAGCCGACTACATCACCCAGCATACCTCGCTGGTGGACGCGATTTTCCGGTTGTTGGTGGCAAACAACAATCGTCCGCTGTCCAGCGCCGAGCTGGGCGAACAGTTGAAGCGTCCTGCCGCCACCATCCTCAAAATGCTGAGCGGCACGCGCGTGTATAAAGGGATTCGCCCGACCGAGATCACATCCTGAACCAGTAGGGACGCCTAACCGTGCGTCCGCTAACGAGTGCAGGGACGCCTGACGATGCGTCCGCCATGAAAGGAATTGCTCATGAGCGTGATCAATACCGACAGCACTGGTAAGCAGCGTAACGCGCTGCTGCGCACGATCGCTGAACTGCTGCGTCGTCTGGGTCAAAAGCCCGACATCGACGACGACGCCAAAGATATGATCGCCCATCTCGCCCTGTGCCTGCGCGACATCGACATTGGCATCGATTCGTCCGCGACGGCATGGGAAAAGCGCGATTACTGGATGAAAGCCGACGAGCTGCGGATGCGCTATGTCTGGACGGGCGCGCTGGCTGCCCAGATACAGCAGATCGCGCTGGAAGAGCGCTGGGACGATCTGCCGGCTGTGATGATCAAGCTGATGCCGCACGTCAGTGACATCGATGTTGCCAAGCTGACGCGCAAAGAGTCGGTGTGGCGCGGCAGCTACAGCCGACTGGTGCAGGACAGCCTCCACCCGTAAAGACGCATGGCAAGGCGTCCGATCTCGTCAGGTGTCGCCAAACGAAATGCCCAGATCGCGCGCCATCTGCACCATCTCGCTGTCAGGATCGACTCGCTTGATCTGCATCGCCTCGCGCATCGGGACGGCGACGATCGCCGTCCCTTGCAGCGCCACCATCATCCCCCACCCCGCTTCAGCCGCCAGATGCACCGCCGCGACGCCGAAGCGTGACGCCAGCCAGCGGTCGTGCGGAGTCGGTGAGCCGCCACGCTGCAGGTGTCCGAGGCGCAGCACGCGCACATCAAAGCCGGTCGCTTCAGCGATATCGTTACCGAGCGAATAGCCGATCCCGCCCAGACGCGCATCCATCAAGCCCGCCGCTTTGATGTAGTATTCCTGTTCCCCGCCGATCGGCGCTGCCCCTTCCGCGACCACGACCAGACCGTGATTGCGTTCGGGCGTGCGTGCCTCCACCAGATGCGCGGACATGCGCGCCAGGTCATAGGGAATTTCCGGGATCAGGATCACATCGGCACCGCCCGCCACCCCCGTCTTGAGCGCGATCCAGCCGCTGTTTCTGCCCATCACCTCCATCACCATGATGCGATGGTGGCTTTCGGCGGTTGTCTGCAATTTGTCGAGCGCCTCGGTCGCGGTCAGGATGGCGGTGTCAAAGCCGAACGTCACGTCGGTCTGCGCCAGATCGTTGTCGATCGTCTTAGGCACGCCGACGATGTGCGCCCCCAGATCGATCAGGTTTTGCGCGATCGCCATCGTCCCATCGCCGCCCGCGACGATCAGCGCGTGCAGATCGAGGGCGTGCAGCCGCCGTACTGCTTCCGGCGCCATGTCGCGGGCTTCGACCGTCCCATCGGGATGGGCGATCTGCTGTACGAACGGATTGCCCCGGTTGACCGCCCCCAGGATCGTCCCACCACGCGCGACGATCGGGCGCACCCGCGCCGGCGTCAGCTCGATCAGCGGCGTCTCGTCGAACAGCAGCCCGTCATAGCCCTGACGGATGCCGACCACCTCCCACCCATAGCGATTTTGCGCGGTCAGCACGACCGCGCGAATGACCGCGTTCAAGCCAGGCGCGTCACCGCCGCCTGTGAGGATGCCCAATCTTTTTTTCATGCGTAACCTGCACAAGAGTTCGATGAAATGCCTGAAGTGTGGCGATTATATGTTACAATGCGGATGTTAAGCGAACCCACATCACTCACCTTGATTTCCTTTTAGCCGTCTTCACTGATTCTCTTCACTCACCCAAAGAAAGGGTTGCGTATGGCGCGCAAACGCACTACGACCGATCGGCGCAGCAGAACGCCACGAACAAAGAGTGATCGTGAGCGCCGCGTCGAGATGATCACCTGGGCAGCACTGGTGCTGGTCTTCGCGGTCTTGCAGATCGTCCCCGAAAACTCGCTGCCGTACTATTTTGTCCCGCTGTCCGGCGCGATCATCCTGCTGGGATCGGGTATCTATCAGTACAGCCAGCGCTGGCAGGTCAGTCCGATCACCTGGCTGGCTGGAGCGGGTATGGCAGCCCTCACCTATTACGGATTCGAGATCAATCCGGGACGTTCGTTCACGGGCGAGTCGCTGTTGATCTTCGCAGCCGTGATCATCTTCGGTGTCATCACCGGAGAGACTTAACCCTGGGGCGCGCGAGCGCCCTCCTTTAGGTAGAGATAGGTAGGGATAGGCAGGGACGCATAACAATGCGTCCGACATTATTTGCATTTGTTGTCTCTCGTTGCAACAGTAGACCACAACAATATTGACAATTTGCCCAAATTGAGTTATTCCTTACAACATAGATTGTGCATTTTGAACGAGTCGAGTTGATATGTCTGAGTCCGAGCGCATTTCCATTGAAGATGTCCGTAAGCTCGCCCTGCCCCTGGGCACACGAGTCGCCGCCGGGGAGGGACTGCTGCTGAGTCGTCTCGTCACCTGGACGACGGTGATCTATTCTGAAGAGAGCCTGCCCGCTAAAGTCGGACACGAGTCCGAGCTAATCCTGGTCGCCAACGGCGAGGGTGGGACGGGCACGACGCGCCTGCGCGATGTCGAGATCGTGCGCTGGGCATCGGATCAGCGCGCTTCGGCGATCGTGCTCAACGATCAGCCGAGTACCACCGCGATCGCCGAAGCCAACGCCTATGGCATTCCGATCCTGATCCTGCCCACTGGCAGCCGGATGCGGGTGGTCGAAAAAGCGGTCGTCAGTCTGCTGGTCGATCACAAGGGACAGTTGGAGCGGCGCGGCACCCAGATTTACCGTCAGCTCACCCAGATCACCTCACGCAACGAGGGCATGGCGGAGCTGGTGAACGAGATGGCACGCCTGACCAACAAGGCGATCGTCGTGCAGGACAAGCGGCTGCAGCTGCTCTACGTCAGCGTACAGCCGCAGTTCGTCGCCTATTGGGATGAAATCGAGACCTTCCTGCGCAAATTGGACAATCTCCCGGTGGAGATGCAGGATCGGCTGCGGGTGAGCGAGCTGGACAATCCCGTGCTGATGCAGTCGCTGCCGACCGCTGGTATCGCCCGTTATGTCGCGCCGATCATCACCAAAGAGATCGGACGCGGCACCCTGTCGATCATCGGTCATGACAACGACCTCGACGAGATCGACCTGCTGGTCGCCGAACACGGCGCGGCGGCGTGCGCGATCGAGATGGCAAAAGCAAAGGCGATCAGCGACGCCGAAAAGCGGCTGCGCGGCACTTTCCTGGATCGGCTGCTGTTCGGCGATGTCAGCCAGCAGGAAGCGGTGCAGCAGGGCGAACGGCTGGAACACGACATGAATCGCGCGCATATCGCCATCGTCCTCAAATGGCAGGGCGACAAAACCGCGTCGATGCGCCGCCTGGAGACGATCATCAATACCGTCGTCAGCAACAGCAAGGCGCACGCCCTGGTCTGGCAGCGCGAACGCGAGAACGAAGTAATCGTCTTTCTGGCGGTGGACGAAAACGATCCGATCGCGCTGGGCATGAAGCTGGCAAAGGCATTTCCCAACGAGGTCAATCGCCAGTATCCGGGCTACCGCGTCGCCGTCGGGCTGGGACAGCCCGCGTCGGACGTGGCGAACTGGCGCCGCTCGTATGGCGAAGCGGTACAGGCGCGCGACCTGGCGGTACGACTGCACACTGATACCCCACTCTACATCGGTGACCTGGGCGTGTATCAGCTCCTGATCCGCCTCAACGACAAAGAACGTCTGATGGGATTCTGTGAACAGACGCTCGGACCGCTGATCGAATACGATGTGCGCCAGCACGCCGACCTGCTCAAGACTCTGGAAGCCTTTTTCCAGTGTCATGGCAATCTCTCCAAGACCGCCGACCAGCTGATCGTGCATCGCAACACCCTGCTCTATCGCATGAACCGCATCAACGAGATCGCGCGCGTCGATCTGGATCGCCCCGAAATTCGTCTGGCATTCCATCTGGCGCTGACGATCCGAAGGCTGCTGAGTGCCACCTGAGTCCGCACCATAGGGACGCATAACAATGCGTCCTCACAGCGCAAATTACACAAGCGCGCCAACCCATTCATACATCATGCACAAATTAGAGGAGAGCATTTTCCTCTAATTTGTGCGATGTAACCCCCGCACCAATCTTGTAAGCTTTAACCTGGAAATGCCGCCGCTTTTTAGTGACAGTGACCCTAGCAGCGCCTGGACGGGCACGGACGGGCATCTGTGCCACCGCATCCGGCGCATTGTCTTCACTCCTGACGCACACAACGATTGTATTGGCACCTGGTGCAACCCCTGGAAAGAGGAGCGCTATGCCCGACTTTGACTACCTTTCCGATGTCCCCCTCCACGACGAAGATCGCCGTGAACGTGATGCCTGTGCCCTGATCTGCGCCGTCCGCAAAGGCGGACAGGCGACGCACGGCAATGTCAAGCGCACCATCGAGGCGCTCACCCGCATGAACCACCGTACCGGATTCGTGGACGGTGAGGGCGATGGCGTCGGCATCATGACCGATATTCCGCGCGAACTGTGGGCGAAATCGCTGGCGGGCGCCAATGTGCGTTCGTCGCTGGTCACGTCGCCGTCGTTCTGGGTGGCGCATCTGATGATCCCCAACGCCATGCGCGACGAACGCGACGCGCTCGTCCGCCGTATCATCGAGAAAATCCAGTCAGCCGGGCTGGAAGTCCTGATCGAGCGCGATGGGCGCACCGAGTCCTATATCCTCGGACGCAGCGCCAAGCTCAATGAACCGCTGTTCGTGCAGCTCGCCGGGACAAGCGAGGGCTTGACGGTCGAGCGGCTGGAACAGACGATCTATCGACTGCAAAAATCGATCGAACGCGAATACCGCGTGCATTTTCCGTCGTTTTCGGCGCGCAGCGTCGTCTACAAGGTGCAGGGCACGATCGAGATTTTGCGCCGTTATTATCCGGAGCTGCGTGACCCCGACTACGCCTCGACGGTCACACTCGGTCACGCCCGCTACAGCACCAATACCAATCCGGTCTTCGAGCGGGCACAGCCGTTCAATGTGCTGGGTCACAACGGCGAATTCAACACCATCTCGCGTTTTCGTTTAGAAGCACAGATGCTCGGACTGGCGCTGCCGGAAAATGGCTCGGACTCGCAGGATGTCGATGCGGTCATCGACGCGCTGTGCATGGATCACGGCTTCGACCTGATCGAGGCGATGGAACACGTCTTCCCACCGTTTGCCCACGATCTGATCCAGAACGCACCGGAAATTCACGCGACTTACGAGGCGATGCGCCAATCGTTTGGTCCGTTCGCCCAGGGACCTGCCGCTGTGGTGGCGCGCGTCGGCGATCAGGTGGTGATGAGCGTGGATGCGCTGGGATTACGTCCGCTGTGGTTCGGCGAGACCGAAAAAGAATACTTCGCCTCGTCCGAGCGCGGCGTGTATCCACTCGACAGCATGACCGTCGATCCCAAGCCGCTGGCGCCGGGCGAAAAAGTAGCGTTGATCATCCGCCCTGGTCAGCGCATCGAGGTGCTGTCGCATCCCGCGATTCAGCGCTATGTGCTGCGTCGGCGCCAGGAACGTCAGGATGCAGCCTGGATCGATCAGGAAGGCGACTCAGCGTGGACTCCCGTTGGCGGGAATGCCTACAGCCCCGCACCCGCGTTCGACCGCTTCGCGCCCGCGTCAGCCAGAGTCGCGGAAATGGTCGCCCCGGCGCCAGTCGCGGTCGCCCTTCAGATGCCATCTGCCCACCCCTGGGTCAGCATGGCACAGGCGCTGTCGCCGACGGTGCTGGCGGCGCTGGGATGGGAACGCTATCACATCTCGGTCGTCGAGACGATGGGCGAGAGCAAAAAGGAACAGGTCGGCTCGCTCGGATGGGATGGACCCCTCGCAGCGATGAGCCAGACGCGCGTCAATCTGGCGGACTACTTCAAAGAGACGGTAGCCGTCGTCACCAATCCCTCAATCGACCGCGAACGCGAACGCGCGCAATTTTCCACGCGCGTGCTGCTCGGCGCCCGCCCTGCCCTGGGCATGACTCCGACCAGCGACAGCGCACCGCTGACGTTGAGCGTGCCGCTGCTGGTCGGTGGGCATGAGCTCCTGGGTGATGGCGACTCGCTGCGTAAGCTGGCGAGCAAGCACGGCACCGCGACGCTGGACGACGTGATGGCGCATTTTGGGACGAGCGCGGTCGTGCTGTCGGTCGGCGCCGCCCACGACGAGAGCGTCGATACCGCCCTGCTGCGCCTGACCGAAATGGCGGTGATGCTGGTGCGTGATGGCGCGCGCTGCCTGATCCTCGATGATACCGATGCCACCAGCGGCGAGCTGCTGTGGATGGATCCGATGCTGGCGACGGCGGCGGTCGATCGCGCGCTGCGTGAGGCGCCGGACGACCCCAATCTGCGTCGTCAGACCGGGATCGTCGTGCGATCGGGCGCGCTGCGCGATCTGCATGATCTCGTCCTGTGCCTGGGCATGGGCGCCAACGCGCTGGTGCCCTACGCGCTCTACGCCGTCGCCGCCGGACTCGCGCCGCGCGCCCCCAAAGACCCGCTCACCCCCGACGCGCTCATCACGCTGATTGACTCGACCCTGACCGCGATGATCTCCGGCATCCAGAAGATCACCTCGACCATCGGCTGCCACGAGCTGCGCGGCTACGGACAGAGCTTCAGCTCGGTCGGTCTCAGCCTGGAAGTCGCGGACATGCTCGGTACACCCAATTATTTTGGCAGCGCCACACGCGGACTGACCTGGGACGCGCTCACCCGCGACAGCCAGGCGCGCGGGCGCGAGCTGCGCGGCGAAGACAAGAATCGCCTCGACAACCCCGACCGCCTGTATCCCAAGATGTGGAAGAAGATCGAGGACATCGCGGTTGGCGAAATGTCGCTGGAAGAGTACGAAACCGCGATGCTGAAGCTGGAAAGCGAAATGCCAGTCGCGCCGCGCCATCTGATCGGCTTCACCAAAACCGACGGCGATGTGCATCCAGCGTCGGTCAATCTGGCGGTCGGGACGCACTCCATGCCGATCCTGATCGGCGCGATGTCGTTCGGGTCGCAGGGCGAGCTGGCGTACAAAGCCTATGCCGAAGCCGCCGCGCGCATGGAAATCCTGTGCGTCAACGGTGAGGGCGGTGAGCTGTCCGACGTGATGGGCAAGTACAAGCCCTATCGCGGCAATCAGATCGCATCGGCGCGTTTCGGCGTCAATATCGAATTCCTGAACTCGTGTTCGGTGCTGGAGATCAAGGTCGGTCAGGGCGCGAAACCGGGCGAAGGCGGTCAGCTCCCCGGCTACAAAGTGACGGCGAAAGTCGCGGAGGCGCGGCATACCGCCGTAGGCGTCGATCTGATCTCCCCTAGCAACAATCATGACCTGTACTCGATCGAAGACCTGGCACAGCTCATCGACGAACTGAAGATTGCCAATCCGAGCGCCAGAGTGTCGGTAAAAATCCCGGTCGTGCCCGGCGTCGGCATCATCGCGGTCGGCATCGCCAAGGCGGGCGCGGACATCATCAACATCACCGGCTACGAGGGCGGGACGGGCGCCGCCCGCGCGCACTCGCTGCGTCATGTCGGGCTGCCCGCCGAGATCGGGGTGTGGCTGGCGCATCAGGCGTTGATCGCCAGCGGGCTGCGCCAGAATGTCGAGCTGTGGTGCGACGGCGGCATGAAGAGCGGGCGCGACGTGATCAAGATGATGTGCCTGGGCGCCAACCGCGTCGGCTTTGGCACGCTGGCGATGGTCGCCGTCGGCTGTACCATCTGTCGCAAGTGTCATGAAGGCACCTGTCATGTCGGCATCACCACCCACCTCACCACTGTTGAAGAAGCCCTCGCTGTTGGCGTCAAACACTTTGAACCCCGCGAATTCGACAACGCAGTCCAGGGCATCTGCAACGTCTTCATGATGCTGCGCGAGGACATCCAGCGCTGGACGGCGGCGCTGGGCTTCACGCGCACCCAGGATTTGGTCGGGCGCGCTGACCTGCTCGAACAGATCGCCTACACCGACCGCATCGACCTGTCGCCGCTCTTCCGCTACACCCCGATGCCCGACAAGGTGACGCTGCCCGCTGGCGTCGGACGGCTGGTGTCGCGCCCGCGCAATTTCCTGACGATGCAGATCACCCGTCTGGTCGGGCGTTCCGCCGAATTTGGCGACAGCGAGATGACCTACGACGACGAACAGGTCATGGCGATGGATCGCGCGCTGGGCACGCACACCATCGGCGCGATTGAGCGCGGCGAGATCGAAAACCCGCCCTTCCTGCACTTACGGTTCAGCAATTCAGCCATTCCCGGCAATGGACTGGGCGCGTTCATCGATGAGCGCATGGATGTGCTGGTCGAGGGCGGCGCACAGGATGGCGTCGCCAAGTGCGCCAAAGGCGGCACCGTCTCGATCCTGAAGGGTCTGAATCACGACGGCACACGCCTGGACGGATCGGTCGGTAAGAGCTTTGCCTATGGCGCGCAGGGTGGGCGCTTCATCGTGCAGGGCAACGCCGACTCGCGCGCCTGTATCCGCCTGAGCGGTGCCGATGTGGTCTTTGGTGGCGAAATCCGCACGCCCTTGCGCGACGAACTGGGGGCACTAGGTGCACGCGCCAACCTGAAGGGGTTCGCCTGTGAGTATATGACCTCTGGGCGCGTGATCATCCTGGGCGATCCGGGTCCATGGATGTGCGCCGGCATGTCCGGCGGCGTGGTCTATCAGCGGGTGCAGCCGGAGATGGGGCTGACCGAGGCGGCGATCAGGCGCCGGATCGCGGAAGGCGCGACCGTCGAGCTGTTCGCGCTCGACGACGAGGGTCTGAGCGATGTGACCGCGCTGCTGACCGCCTACATCGATACGCTGTGCGCCAACAATCAGCCGGAGACGGCGCGCCGGATCGAAAACCTGCGTGCCAATCCACGTCAGCATTTCGTGATGCTGGCACCACCGTCGCGCTATCGCCTCCCTAACTGACCAGGATGCTGCATACCAACCCCTTTCTTTCGGAAAGGGGTTGGCAAACAAGGTAATCCCTCGACAGCACCAGCGGCGCCGTCTATACTCGCAGCATTATGCACATCGGCATTGACGCGCGCCTGACCTATTATCGTCGCGGCGGGATCAGCACCTATATCACCCGGCTGATCGAGTCGCTGGAGTCGCTGGACACGGCGAACCGTTATACGATCCTGCGCAGCCGCAAAGACACCGGCGCGACGGCGGGACGCCTGCGTCAGGTGCCGATCTGGACACCGTGCCATCACCCTTTCGAGCGCATCACCCTGTCTGCCGAGCTGATGCGTTTCAACCTCGACCTGCTGCACACCACCGACTTCATCCCGCCCTGGCGCGGGGCGCGGCGTCATCTCGCCACCATCCACGACCTGACCTTCCTGCACTACCCCGACTTTCTGACCGACGAGAGCCGCCGCTACTACAACGATCAGATCGCCTACGCCGTCGATCACGCTGATCACCTGCTCACCGACAGCGAAGCCAGCAAGCGCGATCTGATCGCCATGCTGGGCGTGCCGGAAGATAAGATAACCGTGCATCTGCTCGGAGTCGATGCGGCATTCCGTCCGCTGGCGGACGAGGCGATCGACGCGGTGCGGCGCGATCTGTCGCTGCCTGATCGCTATTTTCTGTTCGTCGGCACCTGGGAACCGCGCAAAAATCTGATCGGACTCGGACGCGCCTACCGTCACCTGCTGGATCGTCATCCCGACGCGCCGCCGCTGCTGATCGCGGGGTCGCCGGGCTGGAATTTCGACGCGACACGCGCGGCGCTCGACGCGCTCAAGCTGGGCGATCGGCTGCTGTGGCGAGAATCGGTGGCGCAGGACGCCCTGCCCGCGTTGTACAATGGGGCGCTGGCGCTGGTGCTGCCTTCTTTTTACGAAGGGTTTGGCTTTCCGGCATTGGAGGCAATGGCGTGCGGCACCGTGCCGATCGTCAGTGACCGCTCGTCGCTTCCGGAAGTCGTCGGCGCAGTGGGTCTGCAGGTCGTGCCGGAAGACGACATGGCGATTATGGCAGCCATGCGCCGCGTCTGGCAGGATGATGCGTGGCGCGAGTCACAAATCGCAGCCGGAATTGCCCGTGCGCGGCAGTTCTCGTGGGAGACGACGGCGCGCATTGCGTTGTCGGTGTACCAGCGTTTGTTGTCCGCATGATGATGCGGCGGCGGCATTCTGTACCGGGCGGACGCATTGTTATGCGTCCCTACGACCGCACACATTTAATTTGTAATCGGCGTCACCGCATAGTGAATGAGTCTGATGCGCGTCCTACTGGTCACACCTAATCCGCCCTACCCGCCGCAGCAGGGCGCCGCGCTGCGCAATTCTGGCATCCTGCACAGCATCGCCAAAGCGGGCGGACAGATCACCCTGTTGAGTTTTTGCGGCGACAGCGCATCCGCGCCAGCCGACGCGCTGGCGGCGCTGTGCGAACGGATCGTCTATGTCCCGACCCCACCCCGCTCGACCGCCGCGCGCCTGCGCGATTTGCTCACCAGCGATCAGCCCGACCTGGCGCGACGGCTGACCTCGACTGCGTTTACAGCGGCGTTGATCGAGGTGGTACGCGATGACGATTTCGACCTGATCCAGTTCGAGGGGCTGGAGGTCGCGTCTTATGCCCCCCTGATCCGACCATTGGCACCACGAGCCAGGCTGGTCTACGACGCGCACAACGCTGAATATGCCTTGCAGCGCAATATCGCCCACATAGAAGGGCGTTCGCCGCGTCGCCTGGCGACCGCGCTCTATTCGCGCATTCAGGCAGGACGCATCACCGACTTTGAAAGGGCGATCTGCGCCTCGGTCGATGGCGTGATCGCCGTGTCCGACGCCGACGCCGCGCTGCTGCGTGCGCTCGGCACGCTGACCCCGGTATTCACGCTGCCCAACGGTATTTTTGTCGAGGACTATCGCCAGCCACAGTCCGCGCTTGAGCTGCACGCCGAGTCGCTGGTCTTCACGGGCAAGATGGACTACCGCCCCAATATCGACGCGATGCTGTGGTGCGCGGAGGCGATCCTGCCGCGCGTACTGACGACTCACCCCGACGCGCATCTGTACGTCGTCGGTCAGGCGGTGCATCGACAGCTGCTGCCATTGGAACAAAATTCGCGCCATATTTCCTTCACCCGTTGGGTGGAGAGCGTCACGCCGTTTCTGCACGGAGCGCGCGTCTTCATCGCGCCGCTGCGCATGGGCAGCGGCACGCGGCTCAAAATCCTGGAGGCGATGGCGGCGGGCTGCGCGATCGTGGCGACCACGACCGCGATCGCCGGGCTGGACGATCGCGTGCGCGGCGCGCTGGTCGTCGCAGACGAGGCAGCGCAATTCGCAGACGCGATCCAGCGACTGCTCGACGACCCAGACGAGCGCGCTCGCCTGGGCGCCGCCGCCACCGCTTTCGTCAGCGCGTTTTACGATTGGTCGGTGCTGGCGCCGCAGCTCCAGAAAATCTATCTGGCGATCGGCGCACTGTGATGATCGACCGCAGCGCGCTGGCTGAACGCAACCGCCACCTGGTCGCCGCCTTTCAGACCCGCTCGCTGAAAGAGCGGGTGCGCGGTCAGATGTTACAGACGATCGCCGCGCTGCCGATCGCACAGACCGAGCCAGGCACGGGGCGCATTCTGGTGATACGTCCTGATCACCTGGGCGACATGCTGCTCACCATCCCGGCGCTGCACGCCCTCGACGCCGCCCGCCCCGGTCGCAGGATTCACGCCTTGGTCGGCACGTGGTCGGCGGAGGTGCTGGCGCCGATCGCGGCGATCGACACTGTACTGACGCTGGCATTTCCCGGCTTCACCCGCACCGACGAGCCGCCGGATGTGCTGGCGCCGTATTTGCTGGCACACAAAACGGCGCGCCGGTTGCGGCGGATCGGTTACGACGAAGCCTATATTCTGCGCCGCGATCACTGGTGGGGGGCGCTGGTGGCATTTTTAGCGGGCATCCCCGTTCGCATCGGCTATGACACGATCGATGTGTCGCCCTTCCTCACCCATGCGCATCCCGATACGCGCGCGCACGCGCTGATCGCTAATCTGCGGCTGACTCAGCCGATCGGCTCGACGGTCGCTCCGGTCGGGTCGATCGACTACCCGATCGGTGATGACGGGCGCATGATCGCCCAGGCGCTGCTGCGTGATCGCGGAGTCGATCCGCACAGCGCCTATATCGTAATCCATGTCGGTTCCGGGGCGACGGTCAAAAACTGGGACAATGAAAAATGGGGTGGGGTGGCGAACGCGCTGGCGGGTGGGCTGGATGCGACGGTGGTGCTGACGGGCGGCGCACGCGAACGCGCCGACGCTGATCACATTGCCAGGCTGCTGGACGGACGCGGCGTCGTGCTGGCGGGTGAGACCGATCTGCCCGTGCTGGCGGCGCTGGTCGCGGAGGCGCGCATCGTATTGGGTGCCGACAGCGGCGTGCTGCATCTGGCGGCAGCGGTCGGGACGCCGACGGTGGCGCTGTTTGGCGCCGCCGACCCGGATGAATTCCGTCCCTGGGGCGACCCGGAACGCCAGCGTGTGGTCATCTCGGAGATCGCCTGCCGACCGTGCCGCATCCTCGATTGGGACGGCGACGATCTGGCGTTTCATCCGTGCGTGCGTGACATCACGCCGCGCCAGGTGATCGACGCGGCGTGGCGGGCGCTGCACGCGCCCCGCCGTATCAATCCGGGATGACGATCTTGTCTAGCCCTGGTTCAGGCGGCGGATAAGCCAGATTCATCGACTCCAGCGTTTCGACAATCGTTTTGGTAATGACAGTGTCGCGCACCCATTTTTCGTTCGCCGGGACGATGTGCCAGGGCGCGTGTGGAAAATGACAGCGGGCGATCGCGGCTTCGTAGGCTGCCATGTACTCGTCCCACTGCTGACGCACAGGCAGATCGCCCGTCGAGAATTTCCAGTGTTTCGCCGGATCATCGAGCCGATCCTGCAGGCGCTTCTTCTGCTCATCTTTCCCGATGTGCAGAAAAAATTTCAGGATGCGCGTGCCACCCTCGGACACCAGCCGCTCGAAATTGTTGATGTGGTCGTAGCGCCTCTCCCACACCTCTGGTGCGACGAGATTGTTGACACGCACCACCAGCACATCCTCGTAATGGCTGCGGTTGAAGATACCGATCATCCCCTTCGGCGGGACACGCGGATGCACACGCCACAAAAAGTCGTGCGCCAGCTCGACCGGACTCGGCTGCTTGAAGGCGGTCACCTGCACGCCCTGCGGATTGACCGCATCGAAGACGCGCTTGATCGTGCTGTCTTTGCCCGCCGCATCCATCGCCTGCAGGATCACCAGCAGCGACGATTGTCCCTGTGCGTACAGCATCTCTTGCAGCTCGGAGAATCGCGCTTCGAGAGCAGATTCCTGCTCTTTGGCGTCGCTCTTGCTCATGCCGAACCTGTGACTGGGATCGTAATCCGCCAGATGAAAAGTGTTTTTTGCCTTGTCGTCTGCCACGAATGGGGGGACGAGCGTTTGTTTCGACATCCTGCTTAATCCTCTGTTTTTTTGCCCGGTCGTGCCACCTCGGACGCCGGACGCGGCGCGACGGTGCGCGTTTCTTCGTTGGAATATGTCACCATGCCCGGACGACCGCCTTTGATCTTCCTGACATGGCGTCTGGAGGTGACATCGACTATCACCTTGCCTTCAGCACGGTTGCCGCTGTAATGCGCCGCCAGCGCCGCCGCCGTCTCGATCACATCGTCGGGGATGCGCCGACCGTCGTTCTTGACGATCACATGCGCGCCGGGGACGCCGCGCGCGTGCAGCCAGGTATCGAGCGGGCTGCCCTTGTCGAAGGTGACCTGTTCGTTCTGGCGACTGTTGCGCCCGATCCAGATCACGAATCCATCCTGTGTGACGACTCGCAGCGGCGCGCTGATGCTGCCCGTCTTGAGCAGCTTCTTGCCTTTCCAATATCCGCTCGCTTGCAGGCTGTTCTGCACCTCTTCGATATCGGGCCAGTTCGACGCCAATTCGATGTCGCTGGACAATTGATCCAGGAATGCGGCTTCGGCTTCGCTCTCAGCGATCAGGCGGGGCACATCGTCGAGCGCGCGCTTGGCGCGATGATAGCGGTCGAAATAGCGCTGCGCGTTTTCCAGCGGGGTCAGCATCGGATCGAGGGCGATCACCAGCTCCGGCGCGTCGGGATCGTACTGTGCATGCAGCTCAGTCTGTCCGGGCGTCAGCGCATACTGATATGCCAGGATCAGTTCGCCGCCCTGTCGCATCGCCTCGCGTTCGCTGTCGTCGGTCATCGAACGGCGCAGCGACACCAGCTTTGCCGCCACCTTGCCATGACCGAGCTTGATCGCCTCCAGCACCGGCACTTTCGCCGCGTCGTAGGCTTCTTCACCAACGGGTGCGCCGTAGAACGACACGAGAGCCGCACTCATCGACTCGACCGGGCGCCAGTCGGGGAGATGCGTGATCGCATAGGCACTGAAGGCGGCGGCGATGCCGTGCTTCATGACCACGCCGGGGCGCCAGTCGCGTGCTTTGAGCGGCGCGGTCATCTCGACCAGCGCGGCGTAAGCGCGATCGAGGTCGATCTCGCCGGGCAGCGTATCGATCCGTCCACTGGCACGGTAGACAATCTCTTTCGCCAGCAGCGGACTCATCCCGAACAGCCGCGCCGACAACACCTGATGTGCCCTGCGTTTGGGATCGTCCCCGGTGACGAACAGCGGACGCAGCGCGTCGAGCGTGATCGTGAACGGGTCGATCTTGTCTTTTTGCGGCGGCGGCGGCACATAGCGATGACCGGGCAGACTGACACGCACACGGTTTTCGTCGGCACCGACGCGGCGAATGCAGTCGAGGATCATCCCATCCTTGACCAGCAGCAGATTGGCGCGCCGCTCCATCGGCTCGACGATCAGCGACACCTCGCCCTCGGCGCCGTCGATGTCGAAGATCAGGACGCGCTCCCAGGGCGGCTGACTGACGTGCATGATCAGCCCGCCCTCGACATGGCTGCGAATCATCAGACCGAGCTGAGTCGGTCTGGGCAAGCCGCGTCGCAGCTTTTCGTCAGTCACGTACAGACGCGGACTTTGATTGTTGGCGCTCAGAAACAGGTAGCGGCGGCGGTGGTCGGCGTAGGCGTAGACCTCGATACCGATACTGTCATGATCGATATTGACCGAGTCCTGCACGCGCCCGCCGACGAGCGTATCCATGAATTCATCGACCAGCGCCGACAACGTGAACACGTCCAGGTACATCGGCTATGCACCGCCTTGCAGCAGATAGACCAGCACGTCGGCGATCTCGGCTTCGGTCATACGCGACCCGTAATCCTGGGGCATCGATGCCGGGTAGCCCTCGACGACGTAGACTGCCGGATGCACGATCGACTCGTACAGGTATTCCGCCGCCGTCAGCGGTGGACGACGCCCCGCCGCCAATGCTGCCAGCGGTTCCCAGGGCGGCGCGACCCGCTCCCCGCCCAGGAGGTGACAGGCAGTGCAGGCGTAGCGCTCCATGATCGCTTCCGCGCGCGTGGGATCACCACTCGCCGTGAGACGATCGACGATCTCGGTGTAGCGCGCTTCTTCGGTGGTGGTCGGCGTGACATTCGACGGATTGAACGTCAGCAGTACGACAAAAAAAGCGGCGGCGGCGATCACCAGCAGCGCGATCGTCAGGAGGACCGCCGGAGTCAGCGTGCGGCTCGGCGCGGTCGGCGGAGTTGATTGGGTCATGCGGAGTCAGCTTTCACAGCATCACAGCAGAATCTTGTCCAGCATCATCGCCAGGAACAGGAATGCCAGATACGCCGTCGAGAATTTGTAGGTGGTGCGCGCTGCAGGCTGCGACTTTTCGCGGCGCAGCACGATCGTCAGATAGATCAGACGCAGACCGAGCAGCAGCGCCGCTGACAGGTAGAGCCAGCTAAAGGTATTGAACGCCAGCAGACTGACGACCAGCAGAATCACCGAGTACGAGATCATTTGCTGGCGGGTGACATCCTCGCCTTTGGCGACGGGCATCATCGGCACGTTGGCGCGGGTGTAATCCTTGTTGACCAGCAGCGCCAGCGCCCAGCTGTGCGGCGGTGTCCAGAAAAAGACGATCGCAAACAGGATCATCGCTGGCAGCGCGATCGTCCCGGTCACAGCTGCCCACCCTACCAGCACAGGCATGGCGCCCGCGCCGCCGCCGATGATGATATTCATGAAGGTATTGCGCTTCAGCAGCATGGTATAGATGACGACGTAGTAAATCGCGCCGCCCAATGCCAGTGCCGCCGTCAGCCAGTTGACGAAAAATCCCAGGATGACCACCGACAGCACGATCAGAATCAGCCCGAAGATCAGCGCCGGGATTGGCTTGATCCGTCCCGATGGAATCGGGCGGCGCGCGGTGCGTGTCATCAGCGCGTCCATGTCGCGGTCGTAGTACTGGTTGATCACGCTGGCACCCGCCGACGCCAGCGCCCCGCCGAGGATAGTCGGCAGCAGCAGCGCCAACGCTGGCACACCGTCGGCAGCAGCGACCATCGCCGTCACCGTGGTGAACAGCAGCAGGGTGACGATGCGGAGCTTGGTCAGTTCGAGATAGGCGCCGACGGACTGTCCGAAGGTCAGTTTAATCAAGGGGTCAGGGGTTCTGACTGTACTTGCCATGCGTTTGTTTGTCTTACTTCTGTTTGATTGAGCGTTTCAAAGGTACTGACGATGACCAGCAGCGACCAGGTCGCCGCCGCCATCCCGACATGCGCCGCGCCCCACACGGGCGCCGCCGCGCTGACGACGTACATGGCGCCGACACCAGCCTGAGCGAGATACAGTCCCGCCGCCAGCAGTGTCAGCACTTTCAGCCGCGTATCGCGTCCGCTGCGCAGCGCGGCGAGCGTCGTGAGCAGCAGTGCGACGCCCAACGCCAGCACCATCAGCCGGTGCATAAAATGGATCGACGCCAGCGCGCCCTGGCTGAAAGGCAGTACTTCGCCATTGCACAGCGGCCAATCGGTGCAGGCAAGGGTCGCGCCGCTGCCGCGCACCAGCGCCCCGCTCAGGATGACGACCAGCGAGAGCGCCGTCGTAGTGTACGCCAGCATCGAGAACGAGTCGCGTCCGTAGATGCGTTTTGGCTGGTACCCCCCCGCTACCCCCGCCACCAACAACGCGCCCAGCAGCAGCATCGCTGTGCCCAGGTGCAGTGTGACCGCCGTCGGCGGCAGATCGAGGACGACCACGATGGCGCCGAGCGCACTCTGCAGCGCGAACAGCACCGCCGCGATGATGGTGATCGTCAATACGCGCGTGTCGTGGTGGCGATAGGCGCGTATCGCCACCACCAGCGTGACTAAGCCGAACAGCCCGATCAGCACCGCGAACAGACGGTGCAGCCATTCGATCCAGGCAGTCATATTGTCCATTGGTGGGATCAGCGTGCCATTGCACAACGGCCACTGGTTGCCACAGCCCAAGCCGGAGTCGGTCACGCGCACCACCGCTCCAAACACCACCAGTCCGATGGTCAGCAGTGCAGTAGTGAGCGCCAAAACGGGAAATGCGCGAGAACGCATGGTGCAAATTCCTAGCGACTCTGCCGACGAGAACGTCTGTTTCAGGTCACGAAACGTGAAATGTAGGGTACGACCGGAATAACCGAGATGACCACCAGCGCGCTCTGTAACACGGGTGCCGAAAAATCCTGATTAGGGCTGAAGAGCGCCCATCCGACGATTCCGACTGTGATCACCAGCAGCAGCGCCGCCGTCATGAAATGCAGCGCGGGTCCCTGCCACAACACCGAGGTCACGCTGGTGACGACGGCGGCACCCGCCTGGATCAGGAACAGCATCGCCAGATTACGGATACCCGCCATGACCATTTCATCACTGCGGCGAAAGACGATCACCGCCAGCAGCAGTACCAGAGGCAGCAACAGCCCGATCGTGATGATCGACCAATGATGCAGCCATTCAAAAATGCCATATTGATCGCTCAACGACGGCAAAATTTGTTCGCCACAGGTCAGCCAGGCGGTGCAGTTGTAAAAGGTCACCGTGCGCAAACCAGCGAACAACAGCACGCCGAGCGAAAGCACGAATAAAAACAGCGCTTGGAGCGCGAGTACGACGATGCGACGTTGAGACATGGCAGTCTTTTCGTGTTAGATGTCAGGCGGTAGATTTTTCGGGCGCGGCACTTGCAGGCACCGCCGCAGCCTCGGCACGGCTCTTGCGGATACCGCGATCGATGAACCAAAAGATGATCGCCAGTGTCACTGCGATACCGACCAGATTGAACACGATGAAGCCGATCAGCAGCACGAATTGATTGGCTTTCCAGGGCATCATCGTCATCGGTGATGCGTCAGCGGCTTCGACCTGTTGCAGCACGGGCAGGATGGCGCCTTCACCGCTGTTGAGCAGCGCGGTCAAGCCGCCGCCGATCAGCAGCAGCAGCACCAATCCGATCAGAACACCATAGCGTCTCACGCAGTCCCTCCTTGATCTTTATCCAGCTTCAACGAATCACGGATTCAGCACGATCGCCAGGACGCATAACAATGCGTCCGCAGAGAAAATCGTGATTCACTGAGATTCAATGACACATCACGATCGAAAGTGATGCGATTGTACCCTTTAGAACAATCCGCTGCAAGCAACGTTATTCCCCATCGGTCGCACACAACAGGTTGGGAATGGTCAGCAGCGCGCGCGCCAGGCGTGTGCCGTGCCAGGTCAGCAACGAGCCATCGACCAGCACGATACGGTCGTTGTGCGCAGCGGGGACATCCAGCGGCGCAAAAATCGCTCGATGAGACTCGGTGAATAAAAACGGCTCACTGGGCAGCAGAATCACATCGGGCTGCGCCGCCTCGACCTCATCTAGCGTGACACGCGGGTAACGTATATCCCGCCCGGCGGCACGCGGATCGTCGGCGGACAGAGGCACAGCCGCTCCCAGATCCGCCGCCAGCGGGTAACGACGTTCGCGCTCGGCAAAGACATTCGTCCCGCCGCAAATGCGCAGCAGATCATGCGCGAAGGTGTCGCTATTGAATGTCATCAGCGGATCGTGCCAGATCGGGACGAACACACGGCATGGCTGCGCTGGCTCGATCAATTCCAGCAGATCGCACAGGCGCTCGATCTGGCGGATGCTCTCACTCTGCGCGGGCGACTCGAAGGCATACATCATCGTCCACAGCAGATTGAATGCTTCACGAACCGTCTGCGGGAAGGTCGCCCATACCACGATCCCCGCATCCCGGAGCGCATCGGCGTCTTCGCGGCGATTTTCTTCGTGATTCATGATCACCAGGTCGGGCGACAGCGCACGGATGAGATCGATGTTCGGGTTTTTTGTCCCGCCGACGCTGGGCACATGCTCGACTTTGCCGACCGGATACACGCAGTAATCGGTGCGCCCGACCAATCGATCGCCCAAGCCCAGCTCGATCAGCGACTCAGTCGTGCTCGGCACCAGCGAGACCACACGGCGCGGGGGACTGGAAAAAGGCAGCTCCTGAGTATATTTGTAGTCGATCATCCGCTTGTGCGCATCCGCTTGTACGCCGCGATCAACCCGTTGGTCGAGGCGTCGTGGCTGGTCACCAAGGCATCCCCCTGGAGTTCTGGCTCGATCGCCTTTGCCAGCTGCTTACCCAATTCTACCCCCCACTGATCGAAGGAATTGATCCCCCAGATAGTGCCCTGCACGAAAATTTTGTGTTCGTAGAGCGCGATCAGGCTGCCCAACAGGCGCGGTGTCAGCTCGCCATAGAGGAATGAATTGGTCGGCTTGTTGCCCGCGAATGTCTTTGCCGCTACCAGCAGATCGTTCGGTGTGACACCCGACGCCACCAACTCGGCGCGCGCTTCATCGGCGGTCTTGCCGCGCATCAGCGCCTCGGTCTGTGCCAGAAAGTTGGTGAACAGGATCGGGTGATGATCGCCGATCGGGTTGAGCGTCCGCGCCGCGGCGAGAAAGTCGCATGGGATCAGTTTGGTGCCCTGATGGATGAGTTGATAAAAAGCGTGCTGACCATTGGTGCCGGGTTCGCCCCACAGGATCGCGCCCGTCTGATAATCGACGAGTGCCCCATCGCGCGTGACCGACTTGCCATTACTCTCCATGTCACCCTGCTGGAAATACGCGGGAAAGCGCGACAGATATTGCTCGTAGGGCAGGATCGCCTGCGTCTGCGCGTCGAAGAAGTTGTTGTACCAGATGCCGAGCAGCGCCATGATCACCGGGATGTTCTGCTCCAGCGGCGCCGTGCGGACATGCTGATCGACCGCGAACGCGCCATCGAGCAGCGCCTCGAAGTGATCCATGCCGACCATCAGCGCGATCGACAGCCCGATCGCCGACCACAACGAGTAACGCCCGCCGACCCAATCCCAAAAGCCGAACATATTTTCCGGGTCGATGCCAAACGCGCGCACCTTGTCGGTATTGGTGGACAACGCGACGAAATGGCGGGCGATCGCCGCTTCATCGAGCGCCGGGTTGCCTGCCGCCAGAAACCAACGGCGGGCGGAATGGGCATTGGTCATCGTCTCCTGCGTGGTGAAGGTCTTGGAGGCGATCAGGAACAACGTCGTTTCCGGGTCGAGGTGTTTGAGCGTTTCCGCGATGTCGGTGCTATCGACGTTGGAGACGAAATGCGCGCGCAAGCCTGGCTGCGTGTAATTCGCCAGCGCCAGTACCACCATTTTGGGACCCAGATCGCTGCCCCCGATGCCGATATTGACCACATCGGTGATCGCCTTGCCGCTGGCACCGCGCCACGTCCCGCCGCGCACCGCCTCGCTGAACAGGCGCATTTTCGCCAGCACCGCGTTCACGTCCGGCATCACGTCGGCGCCATCGACGAGGATCGGCGTGTTAGCGCGGTTGCGCAAGGCGACATGCAGCACGGCGCGATCCTCGGTCACGTTGATCTTCTCGCCGTTGAACATCGCCTCGATGCGACCCGGTACATCCGCTTCGCGCGCCAGCTCGAAAAGCAGAGTCATAGTCTCATCGGTGATGCGATTCTTGGAATAGTCGAACAACAGATCATCGAATTGCAGCGAAAAGCGCTCGAAGCGATCGGGTTCGGCGGCGAACAGATCGCGCATGTGCAGCGCTCGCACAGCGTCAAAATGTGTTTTTAGCTGCCCCCATGCCTGAAATTGCGACAACCTCGTCATAAAATGGCTCCTCGGTACGATCACTCACAGATTACAATCAGGTGCCGCCCATCTTGGGACGGTATTGCACCGCTTCAGCGACATGCGTCACGGTGATCAGCGCGCTTTCCGCCAGATCGGCGATCGTGCGGCTCAATTTCATCATGCGATGGTACGAGCGGGCACTCAGGGACATACGGCGGACGGCGGTTTCGAGCAGCTGTCTGGCGCTCGGCTCCATCACACACCATTCATTCAATTCTTTCACGTCCATATCGCCATTGGCGTACAATCCCGTACCCGCAAAGCGCGCCAGTTGTATGGCACGCGCCGACTCGACACGGGCGCGCACATCGCGCGATGGCTCGGCACGGGTATCGAGCAGCAGCTTGTCGTAATCGACGCGCGGCACCTCGATATGAATGTCCACCCGATCGAGCAGCGGACCGGATAATTTCGACTGATAGCGACTGATCATCGCCGGGGTGCAGGTACAGGGCTTGATGGGGTCGCCGAGATAGCCGCAGGGACACGGGTTGTGAGCGAGGATCAGCAGAAAATTAGCTGGAAAGGTGAGCGTGCCTTTGGCACGGCTGATGGTGACAAATTTATCCTCGATCGGCTGGCGCAGCCCTTCGAGCGTATGCTGACCATGCTCGTTGACCTCATCGAGAAACAACACGCCGCGATGCGCCAGTGTCACCTCACCAGGACGCGGTACAGCCCCGCCACCCACCATCCCGGCGAGGCTGATGGTGTGGTGCGGCGCGCGGAACGGACGGGTGAGCATCAGCCCCTGATCGGCGGACAGCATATCCGCGACCGAATAAATCCGCGTGACATCCAGCGCCTCGTTCAACGCCAGTCGAGGGAGAATACCTGGGAGCGCGCGCGCCAGCAGCGTCTTGCCCGATCCGGGCGGACCTGTCATGCGTAAATTGTGATTGCCAGCGGCGGCGATCTCCAGCGCCCGTTTCGCTCCTTCCTGCCCGCGAATATCGGCAAAGTCGGTCAGTCCCTCGATCGAGCTGGGTTCCTGGCTCAGGATGCTCGCCACATCGACGTAAAACGGGGCGATCGGCGCCAGGTTATAGAGGTGTTCCACCAGCTGACCGAGCGACTCGACAGGAAAGACTTCGATCGCGCCGATCAGCGCGGCTTCGCGGGCGTCCTCGACGGGGACGAAGATGCGTTTCAGTCCGGCTTCCGCCGCAGCCAGCGCCATCGACATCACACCCTTGACGTGGCGGATCGCGCCGTCGAGTGAGAGTTCTCCGATGAAAAGCGCCCCTTCCAGAGACGCCATCGGCACCTGATCGGTGGCAGCCAGCACCCCGACGGCGATACTCAGATCATAGGCGGGTCCGCTCTTGGGCAGATCGGCGGGCGAAAGATTGACGACATAGGCTTTATTGACAAACTGCATGTTGGAATTTTTGATCGCCGCGCGCACCCGTTCGCGGCTCTCACGTACCGCGCTGTCGGGCAGACCGACAATGTTGAATTGAGGTAATGCGGCGCGCGGGTTAAAATCCGTCTCTACTTCGACGATCTGCCCTTCGATGCCGACGATGGCGCATCCGTGTACGATTGAAAGCATGACTGCTCCGCATGAATGGGCAAGTGACAGAACACGCCTATTGTACGGTGAAACACAGTTGACGGCACACTTTACCCATCGTCTGGGAGGCTGAAGAAAAATCATGCGTTTGACCAACCCGGCACCATTCACACTGGACACGCCGATGCGACCCGATCTGCTGAGTCTGCATGGCGCACATGGCGAGACGCTGCGCATCAGCGCGCTCGACGCGGGGATCGTGCGCGTGGAACATCTGCCACAGGGAGCCTATCGCCTCGATCGTACCTGGTCGATCGTCGCGGGCGAACGCGACACCCCATTGGAGGGGCAGCCGCGCGCTACCATACCGACAACCTCAGCAGCGATCGTGGGCGCCGCGGACGGATCGCTGCGCTTCGCCACCGATCTGGTGCGTGCTGAGATCGATCTCACCTCCGGTGCGCTGACGTGGTTCAGCGCCGATCACGCTGACCCGTTCGCCGCCGACCTGCCCTCGCGCCCCTACGTGTACGATCGGGCAGGACGGGCAGTCTATCACTACATGAAGCACGACAGCACCGCGCATTATTTCGGCTTTGGCGAGGTGACCGGGACGCTCGACAAGCGCGGTGAACGCATCCGCCTGCTGAATGTCGATGCGGCGGGCTATGACGCCAGGAATGGCGCGCCGCTGTACAAGCATATCCCGTTCTACATCACCTATCTATCCGACCACGACATCGCGTATGGTCTGTTTTACGACAATCTGGCGACCACGACCTTTGACATGGGACGAGAAGTCAACGGCAGCTTAGGCGGCGCCTATCGCAGCTATCATGCTGAGGACGGCGATCTCGATTACTACCTGATCTACGGTCCGACCATCGAGAAAGTGGTCGAGCGCTATACCTGGCTGACCGGGCGTCCGGCGCTGCTGCCCGACAGCGCGCTCGGCTATCTGGGATCGACGATGAGCTACACCGAGGCGCCGGATGCCCAGGCACAGCTCGCCCGTTTCGCCGCGCTCTGCCGCGAACACGACATCCCCTGCGATCTGTTTCATCTGTCGTCGGGCTACACCACCAGCGCCGACGGGCGCCGTTACGTATTCGAGTGGAACCGCGATCGCGTGCCCGACCCGGCGGCGATGGTGGCACATTTTCACGACGCCGGAATTCAGGTGGCACCGAACGTCAAGCCGCACCTGCTGTTATCGCATCCGCGCTACAACGAGGTGGCGGCGCGCGGCGGCTTTATCAGCGATCCCGATACGGGTGCGCCCGCGCTCAACCGATTTTGGAGCGGCGGCATGTATCAGGGGGAAAACGGGTCGCTGCTCGACTTCACCAACGCCGACTCGTTCGCGTGGTGGAAAGATCAGATCACGGCACATTTGCTGTCCTACGGGATGGACGCGATCTGGAACGACAATAACGAATTTGAGCTGTGGGACGATGACGCGCTCTGCGACGGCTTTGGCGCACCGTTTCGGGTGGGTTTAGGCGGGCGCGGGCTGGGTACGCTGCTGATGGGGCGCGCCTCGTATGAAGCGCTGGCGGCACACGCGCCCGACCGACCGCCATTTGTGCTGACGCGGGCGGGGGTGCCTGGCATCCAGCGCTATGCCCAAACCTGGTCGGGCGACAATACTACCTCGTGGGAGACACTCAAATGGAATCTCCCGATGGGTCTCGGACTGGGACTGTCGGGCGTGCCCAATAATGGACACGATATCGGCGGCTTTTTTGGAGCGGCGCCCGATCCGGAACTGTTCGTGCGCTGGTGTCAGGTAGGCGTCTTTTTCCCGCGCTTTACCATCCACTCGTGGAACAGCGACGGCACGGTCAACGAACCCTGGATGTATCCTGAAGTCCTGCCACTCATCCGCGACGCGATCCGGCTGCGCTATCGCCTCAAGCCGCTTTTGTCGGCGCTGATACACGAAGCGCACGAGACCGGACACCCAATCATGCGTCCGCTCGTTTATCATTATGCCGACGACGCGCGCGCACGTCTGGAATCGTTCGATTTCATGCTCGGCGCCGACCTGCTGATCGCGCCGATCACCGAGCCGGACGCCCGCGAGCGCGCGGTGTATCTGCCGACGGGCGCACACGGCACGCAGTGGGTCGATGTTCACAGCGGCACCGTTTACAGCGGCGGAGCGACGATCAGTGCGCCAGCGCCGCTCGACCGCATTCCGGTATTCGTGCGTGCCAGCGCGACGCATTTATTGAGCCAGTTCAGGAAGGATTGAGCTTATGACGGACTTATCGCGCCAGCCCCTCCCCGACCGGATCCGACCAGAAAGGCTTGAGGAATTCATCGGGCAGGCTCACCTCGTGGGTGCGGGCAAGCCGATCCGCAAGATGATCGAGACACAGCGTCCACAGTCGATGATCCTGTGGGGACCGCCAGGTGTCGGCAAGACGACGCTGGCGCGCATCGTCGCGCATGGCACCGGGCGCGACTTTTACGAGCTGTCGGCGGTGTCGGCAGGCAAGGACGAAATGCGCAAGATCATCGCCCAGGCGAATCCCGACGTGCCACGCGATCTTTTCAACATGCACGAGACCGTCACACCCAAGCCCGCGCCGATCCTGTTCCTCGACGAGATTCACCGCTTCAACAAAGCGCAGCAGGATTTTCTGCTGCCCCATGTCGAAGCGGGGACGATCGTCCTGATCGGGGCGACGACCGAAAACCCATCGTTCGAGGTGATCGCGGCGCTGCTGTCGCGCAGCCGCGTCTTTACGCTGGTGGCGCTGACCGACGACGACGTGCGCCAGATCGTCGAGCGCGGGGCGCGCGAACTGGCGGTCACGCCCGACGCCGATGGGATCGATTTTCTGGTGCGGATGGCGGCGGGCGATGCGCGACAGGCGTTGAATCTGCTGGAGACGACCGCGTCGTTGTACGACGGCGCGATCACGGTCGAGTCGCTGACGAATGCCCTGCAATCGCGCTTTCTGCGTTACGATAAACAGGGTGAGGAACATTACGATACCATCAGCGCCTTCATCAAAAGTATGCGCGCCAGCGACCCCGACGCCGCGCTGCATTATCTGGCGCGTATGGTCTATGCCGGAGAAGACCCCAAATTCATCGCGCGACGGCTGGTGATCTTTGCCAGCGAAGATGTAGGCATGGCGGATCCGAGCGCGCTGACGCTGGCAAACGCGGTATTTCGCGCCGTCGAGACGATCGGCTACCCTGAATGTCAGATCAATCTGGCGCAGGGGACAGTCTACATGGCGTCCGCTCCCAAGAGCCGCGCCTCATGCGATGCGTTCTTTAGCGCGCTCGACGATGTGACCCGTCACGGCGATCTGCCCGTCCCGCTGAAGCTGCGTAACGCACCGACCGCGCTGATGCAGTCGCTCGGTTACGGCAAAGACGACGCCCCCGATGATCGCTCGCTGCTGCCGGAAAAATTACGCGGCACCGTTTACTATCAGCCGCCGAAACGCAGCGAAAGTGAGTGACCTGTGCGCATCCTGATCACGGGCGTGGGCGGATTCGTCGGCGCGCATCTGGCGGCACATCTGCGAGCGCTGCATCCTGACGACGAGCTGCACGGCGTCTATGTCACGCCGATCGACAACGCGGTCGTCACGCCGCACATTCTCGACCTGCGCGAAGAAAACGCGGTACGCGCATTAATCTGCGAGCTGCTCCCAGACCAGATTTATCATCTGGCAGGTCAGGCATCGGTGCGCCAGTCGTTCGACACGCCCTGGGACACGCTCGATCACAATCTGCGTCCACAGTTGAATTTGACTATGGGCATCCTCGACGCCGGGATTATGCCGCGCGTGGTGATCATCAGTTCGGGCGAAGTCTATGCGGCGGAAGGCGACGCAGGCGATCCGTCTTCGGGCGCTGTGCGTCCCTTCAGTGAGACCACTCCCGTCGCGCCTTCCAGCCCATATGGGGTGAGCAAGGTGGCGCAGGAGATGCTGGCGATGGCATACTACCGCAGTCACGGCTTGCCGATGCTGCGAGCCCGCGCGTTCAACCATTTTGGACCTGGACAGCGCACCGGCTTCGTCGTGCCCGATTTTGCCATGCAGATCGCGCGCATCGAGGCAGGACAACAGCCCCCCTTGATCCGCGTGGGTAATCTGTCCGCAGAGCGCGATTTTACCGATGTGCGTGATGTCGTGCGGGCATACGCGCTGATCGTCGCGCACGGCATCCCCGGCGAGGTCTACAATGTGGCAAGCGGCACGATCACGACGGTGGGCGATCTGCTCGATCGACTGGTGGCGATGGCGCGCGTCCCGGTGACGATCGAGATCGATCCGGCACGCTTTCGCCCGAACAGTCAGCCGCGCACCTGGGGCGATGCGTCACACCTGCGCGCCCTGAGCGGCTGGCAGCCGTCGATCGATCTGAGCGGCACCTTACGCGATGTCCTCGACGAATGTCGCGCGCGTGTCAGCGGCATATCGACGTAGGGACGCATAACAATGCTCCGCCTGTGTATCACTATCGACAAGCGTCGCGCCCGTAAAATGGTCAAGTTGCACGATGCGAGATCGGTTCATTCTCCGATAGTCGCGCTTACAGAAATTGTTCACAATGGCTTCATTCGTCCTGCAAGGAGTGTCTTTCGTGACAACAAGCCTCGATCATGAGACCCCGATTTTTGTCCAGCCGCCAGAAAAGCGTATCCCGGTCAATGGGTATCCGGGGAACATGGCGGAGATTCCCGCTTCACGGATGTTCCTGATCCGAGAAGCGCTGAAAGCTTACCGCGATACACACGGCGCCGACGCTGTGACCTTCGACGCCTCGCAAGGGGATGGCGGCGCCAGTCTTCCCGGTGTCCCACGCGAACTGCTGGAGCGCGCGTTGCAGCTCCAGCTCGATCACGGTTCTGCCTATGATCAGCCGTTCGGGACAGCGCAGTTCCGCAAAGCCGCCGCCGAACAGTACTGGCAGTTCACGACTGCCAGCGGATGGGGGCAAAGCAATATCGTCTTTGTGCAGGGCGGGCGCGACGGACTGCAAAAAGCCTACAACGCCATGATCACTCTGGGTGCCAAAGAAATCGGCAGCGTGATCGTGGTCTCGCGCGTGCCCTGGGTCAGCTACAACTGGGGTCCGTATGCGATCGGCGCCAATGTCATGCTGGCGCCCGGCGACCCAGACGAAGGCTGGCGCTACACCCCTGAAGGGATTCGCGCGTGCGCCCACGCCGCCGCCGCCGATGGACGCAAGATCGCCGGGCTGGTGATCACCTCCCCCGACAATCCGACCGGACGCACCATCCCGGTCGCAGAACAGATCACGCTGGCAAAGGCAGCACTGGAAGCGGGCATCTCGTATGTGCTGTTCGACTGGATTTACCACTGGGTGACCGACAGCGGACATTCGGACATCAACGTCATCCTGGAAGCCTTCACACCGGAGGAACGCGACCGTCTGATCTTCCTGGACGGCTTGACCAAGAGCCTGGGCGCGTCGAATGTGCGCAGCGCGCATCTGGTCGCCGGCAAGCAGGTCGTCGATTACATCATCGGACAGGCATCGCACAGCATCATCCCGGCTTACTTCTCACAGGCGGTGGCGATCGCCGCCTACGAGATGGGCTTCGAGAAGGCAGCCGCCTCGATCATCGAGCCGACCCGCGAGAGCCGCCGCATCCTGCGTGAGGCACTGAGCGAGTCCGGCACGCGCCATATAATGGGCGATGGCTACTACGCCTTCATCGACTGCACACAGTATATCGAGGCGGCGGGCAAACGCGATTCAGAAGACGTTCTCAAATATTTAGCCGCCGAACACGGAATCGCCATCGTCGCTGGATCGTATTTTTCAGAAGCGGGCGCCAACTGGGTGCGCTTCTCGTATGCCCTGCCGCCGGCAAAGACAGCGGGCGCGGTCGAGCGGCTGTTCACCGGGCTGCGTGCGATGGTGACGAGCGCGGGTTAGACCCCGGTTTTAGGGGGTCGGACGCGCCGATTCTGGCGTATCATTAAAATGGTAGCAATGTGCGTTCGACCCATCCAATCTTGTGAGGGATCATGGAAAACACCAATTTTGTCGAGCTGATGCGGCGGAAGGATTTCAACCCTGCCGTCACCTACAATCAGGTTCAGCCGCTGATCAAGCTGACCTATGCCTGGATGCTGATCGGGTTGATCGTCACGACGGCAGTCGCGCTGATCACTGTCAATACACCCGCCTTGTTGGGAATGATCAATTCAGCGACCCTGCTGATCACGTTCGTCATCCAGATCGGTCTGGTGATCGTGCTGACGGCGGCAATGCCACGCCTGTCGCCTGGATTGGCAGCCAGCTTGTTTCTGGCATATTCCGCGCTGACCGGCTTCACGCTGTCGGTCATCCTGTTGATTTACACCACATCGGCGATCACGACCGCATTTCTGGCGACAGTGGCGCTGTTCGGTTCGCTGACCTTCTTCGCCTTCACCACCCAGCTCGACCTCAGCCGTTGGCAAAATATCCTGTTCGTGGCGTTGATCGGGCTGGTGATCGCCATGATCATCAATTTCTTCCTGGGCAGCAGCCTGATCGACTACGTGATCAGCCTGTTCGGTGTGCTGATCTTCACCGGGTTGACCGCCGTCGATACCCAGAAGCTCAAGCGTTTAGCATCGTCGCCGGAAATCCAGGAAGATGGCACCTTACGGGCGCGCGTCAGCATCTTCATGGCGCTGGAGCTGTATCTGGACTTCATCAATCTGTTCCTGTTCATCTTACGCCTGCTCGGTGGCGGACGCCGCTAACCAGCGACGGTAGTCGGGCGGACGCATTGTTATGCGTCCCTACGTCGTTTGACTTCCTTTTGCAAACGCCATAAGCAATAAAAAAAGCGGGGATCACAATTGTGATCCCCGCTTTTTTATCGTGTGTTCGTGAAGCGTGGCGCTGGTTATTCGCCGGCGGGCGCCATCAGGACAGCATCGATCACATGGATGATGCCATTCGAGGCGCGGATGTTGGCGACGGTCACCTTGACGGTGCCATTGATGATGACATTGTTGTCTTCATCGAGCGTGAACAACAAGACCTGATTCTCGACCAGCGTCTTGATTTCGAGTTCGTTGTCGCTCTGGGTGCGGATCAGGGTGATCAGCGTCTCCGCCGGGACAGTGCCCGCGACGACGTGGTAGAGCAGAATGCTCGCCAGGTCTTCATTCGCCAGCAGGTCTTCGGCGCTCATGTTCATCGAGTCGAGCAGCGTCTCGAATGCTTCGTTGGTCGGCGCAAATACGGTCAGGGGACCGTCGCCAGCCAGCGTATCCGCCAGACCCGCTTCGACGACAGCGGCGAGTAGAATCGAGAAGTTCTCGTCCGCCATCACAATTTCGGCGATCGTCATGTCGGTCATATCTTCGGGCATCATCGCAGCTTCGGTGGCTTCTGCGGTGGCGTCCATCGTCATTTCAGCCGTCGCGTCCATCATCATTTCGTCAGTGGCTTCAACAGTCACTTCCGGGATTGGCACGATAGTCGGCTCTTCGGTGGGGGCTGCGGTCGGGACGGTGGTCGCGGTCGGCTCGTCGGTGGGTTCTTCAGTCGGGACTTCGGTCGCGGTCGGCTCGTCGGTCGGGGCTTCGGTCGCGGTCGGCTCGTCAGTCGCCATCTCGACAGTCTCTTCAGCGACAGGTGCCATCATTTCAGCGGTCGCATCCATACCCATGACGACAGGGGATGACTCGTCGGTCGCGTCCATCGCCATTTCTTCAGTGGCGTCCATTGTCATTTCATCGGTCGCGTCCATTGTCATTTCGTCGGTCGCGTCCATTGTCATTTCGTCGGTCGCGTCCATCATTTCGTCGGTCGCTTCCATCGTCATTTCAGCGGTCGCTTCCGTGACGGCGGCGGTGGTCGGCGGAACAGCAGTCGCCGGGGGGCGCGCCGTCACCGTCGGAGCGGGGGTGGCGGGCTGGCAGGCAGCCAGCACCAACACAAAGACGAGCGACAATGCCAACACGTTTCGTACAATGAGTTTCATCTGACACATCCTCCAGGCGAAAAGCACAAAAGTAGATAGCTGTTCACGAATGCAATTCGTGAATGCACCAACATAAAATTTTTGCTCAATAATGGATACGTTGTCTAGGTGCGCCGCGACTAATTGTTTTTAGGATCGATTGGGCAATATCACTATCCAGTATTGCAGCATGCCAAAGATTGCTGAGGAAAGGATTAGGAACCGACGAAGACACCCAGTGCTTCTACGGTGCCGAGTGACTGCACAGGTCGGTCGGCGTCGATGCGCTTCATCAGACCCGCCAGCACATCTTTGGGTCCGATCTCGACGAACGACGTGATGCCGTCCACGATCATCGCCTGCATCGACTCGCGCCACCGCACAGGTTGGGTGAGCTGTGCTTCCAACTCCGCCCGGATCGCGCCGATCTCCGCGATCGGCAGCGCGCTGACATTGGCATATACGGGCGCGGTCGGCACGCTGAACTGGGCTGCACGCACCGCCTGGACGAACGACTCAGCGGCGGATGTCATCAGCGGCGAATGGGCGGCGATACTGACCGCCAGCCTGATCGCGCGGCGTGCGCCCGCTGCTTTCGCCAGCTCCAAACCGCGTTCCAGCGTGCTGTCATCCCCGGAAATCACGATCTGACCGGGACAGTTGTCGTTTGCCAGCACCAGCACACCACCGGTCTCAGCGGCTGCCTGGGCGCATACAGCGCGTACCGCGTCGGGTTCGAGCGCCAGGATCGCCGCCATTGCGCCAGGTTGGGCAACACCCGCCTCGCGCATCAGCCGTCCACGCTCGCGCACCAGCCTCAGCCCGTCCTCGAATGGCAGCGCGCCGACCGCGGTCAGCGCCGTGAATTCGCCAAAGCTGTGTCCAGCGACGGCGCGCGGTGCAGCGGCGGGAAGGTCGGTCTGTAATGCGGCAAGCATTGCCAGGCTGCACACATACAGCGCGGGCTGGGTATTGATCGTGTCGTTGAGCGCGTCAGCCGGACCCTCAAAGCACAACGTCGAAAGGCTGAATCCGAGAAGTGCGTCTGCCCGGTCAAAGACAGCACGCGCCGCGGGATATGCAGATGCAACGTCTGCCCCCATGCCGACGACCTGCGAACCTTGTCCGGGGAACAAAAAGGCGATACTGGTAAAATCGATCATCTCAGTCGCCTTTCGGGTGCCAGGCTGCCGCACAAATCGACACGCCGCTCCACATGAATTGGAACGGCGTGTCAGGGGTAGTGCAGGTGCGAATTACGGTTGTTCAATCTGGAGAATGGTCTTGCCGCGATACGTGCCGCATTTGGGGCAGACATGATGCACGACATGATACTCGCCACAGTTTTCACAGATGACGAGATGATTGAGCGTCAGCGCGTCGTGCGCACGGCGGCGATTACGACGACTGCGAGAGTGTTTGCGCTTGGGCAGCGGACCCACGAGATTGCTCCTGACGTGATAAAGCCGGTCAGGTGAGACCGGCAGCGCGTTTCTGTAGAAAGGGCATTATCTCTGATGCGGGGCGTTCTTGCAAGTGCAGGGACGCAGCACTCTGCTTCCGACCCACCTCAAAACAGGCGCAGTTGGCGTTCGGGGGCATGTCCATCGAGGGTGATAAATTCAGCCGTGCGATCGACTCCGCTGATGCCGATCCGGCGCAGGTCGTCCAGGCTGGTGATGCGTCCTTTCGAGCGTGCCGCGACGATCGCGTCCGCGCCTTTGGCGCCGATCCCCGGCACGCGCATCAACTGTTCGCGCGAGGCGCGGTTGATCTCGATCGGCGTAAAACGCAGGTGCGTCTCCGCCCAGGCTCGTTTTGGATCGAGCGTCAGATCGAGATTGCCTGACGTACCGAAGACCAGGTCTTCGACATCCCAGTGATAGTCGCGCAGCAGAAAGCTGGCCTGATAGAGACGATGTTCGCGCAGCGGATCGACTCCCCCGACATTTTCCAGCGGCGTTTCCAATACTGGATTGAAGCCGGAATAGTAGATGCGGCTGAGTCGCATGGTCTGATAAAGTTTCGCGCTCAGACTCAACAGCTCGACATCGGTATCCCCAACCGCGCCGACCACGAACTGTGTGACCAGGCTGGGACGCTTGCCCGTCATACGCTGGCGCAGACGGTGCGCGGTTTGCAGCGTGGCGAGCAGCTCGCCGTTGAAATCTTTTTTGGGCGCCAGCGCGTCTAGCCGGGCGGCAGTCGGCGCCTCCAGGTTGATCGACAGGCGATCCGCCAGCATCAGCGCGCGGGCGATCTGACCTTCCTCGGCGCCGGGCATCAGCTTGAGATGCACATAGCCCGGATAGGCATATTTGCCGCGCACCAGATCGATCGTATCGAGGATTTTATCCTGTGTCGTGACGCTGCCTTTGATGATCCCCGACGAGAGAAACAACCCGTCCACCCGTCCGGCACGCTGCAAGGTGTCGAACGCTTTCGCCATGTCGTCCGGCTTGAGCGTCACCCGGCGCGTCTTAGCACGTCCGGCGCGAAATGGACAGTAGTAGCAGTTGCGCTCGCACGCTGTCGTCATCATCGTCTTGAGGATCGGCTTTTTGCCGGTCGGCGTGCTGACGTTGCTGATACATTCTTCCAGGCTGGACGATTGATACCGTCCCCGTTTGCGTTCGGACGCGGGCGTATCGCCAGCGGGTTCGTCGCTGGTGACATCGCCCATCAGGGCGATCTTGTCGAGCGGGGAAGGATCGGATTTGATTAACATACCACCATTATACGAACAAAAGTTCTTTTGATCAAGAGGGCAATTCATGTATAGTTGCGACATGCGACCCACACCAGCCGAACCATTACATGCTCACAGCGAGCCGCCGCGATCGACCCTGACACGCAGCCTGATCGCGGCTGCGTATGACTCCCCTGCCGCATCTCATCCACCGAGGACCTGGTTGCAGACCAGGCGCGCGCGGCGCCGGCTGGTGCGATCGATGGGCAAGGTGACCGACGCGCTGATGCTCGACGTGTGCCGTCCGTATGAGACGTTCGCATCAGCGCTCGACGGCGCATTGACGCTGTATGCACACTATGGCGAGACGATCGCGCTGCTGACCGACTCGCGCGCACCACGCCCGGCACCCAGCTCCATCGATTGGGCGCTGCGGCGCGATGGTATACTGCTGCATCGACTGATCGCGGATGACCCGGTACTGCGCACGGCGATCGCGGACGCGGATTTTTTTCAGGCGCTCGATCCCGACTCCCCGTTTGGCGAGGTGTGGTCACTGCTGTGCGATCGGTTCGCACACCGCGCGCTCGACGGGATCGATCTGGCGTGCCCACGCTTTGGAGAAGACCCGCGCCTGTTTTACGAGACTCTCATCCGCCTCGGCACTGCATCCGTTCCTGCATCGGACAGCGCCGCAGATCGCACGCTCACACGATGGACACGATTGATCGCCCGTTTGGGTCGTCGTCGTGCGATTGCGCGCGAGGTTTACCTGCACACGGGTTCATTTCTGTTCGCGCATATGCGTCACGAGTTGATTCGGCTGGCGGTTCGTGCCACCGACGATGGTCGTCTGGGGCACTATGACACGATCTGGTCGATGGATTGCGCTGGTGTGCGCGCGCTTGACAATGCGTCATCGGATTGAGTGCTAACGCCGCATGATCCAGGAATCGGCACCGTAACGTGTCGCGGACAGCACAGCGGCGGCTTGAGTTTCTGCGGAGTCGAGCGATCCCGGCACCAGTTGCACATCGAATACGGCGGCAAAAGCCTCGTTCAGTGCTCTCTCCACCCCCCCGCGATCCGGAGGAGCGCCGATCGCGTCTGCCAGCGTGAGCGCAGCCCTGCGCAGATCGTCAGCCGCCGCACAACGTGACGAGTCGTCAGGATAATCGAGCAGTGCGCAGATGGCGGCGATGTCGCCAGTCAGCGGCAGCGAGCCATGCTGCAACAGTGCGCCACCGCGCCTCATTTGCGCGCTGCCGATCAGTTTGCGACCCCGAACGGCGATCTCGTAATCCGCCGCCACCTCGAAACAGACGAGCGACTCGCCTGGCTTGGGAGCGGTGCGCGCTGTCGGAATGTCGGCATCGACGCCCAGTCGCTTCAGCGCGTCGATCAGCCCAGCGCTCAGACGGCGATAGCTGTCGAGGATCGTCCCGGCACCCAACGGATGTCCAGGCGGAAGCGCGATGCTGTAGGTCAGTTCGTCGGCGTGCAGCACGGCGCGTCCCCCAGTCGGACGGCGCGTGAGCGTGATCCCGTCCCGCCACAGTCGATCGCGCGAAAGGTTGTGGGCGCTCTGCCCGATTCCCAGCGACAGGCAGTGCGGCGACCAGGCATACAGGCGCACGGTCGGCGGCGCTGACCCGTCGATCACAGCGTCGAGAATGGCGTGATCGACCGCCATATTGTGCGCGCCGTCTCGCGCAGGGTCGCTGATCAGCCGCCAGCTCTCCATGACCCCATTATTCCGATTTCGGCACGAGCAGCAGGTAATTGAAGCCGTTCATGGCGATCACCTCGTCCTGTCCGTAATGCGCCGCGATCGCCTGCAACACGTCGGGCGGGTAAAACTGCGCGCGCAGCACGATCAACCCGAACTGGCGCGCCTCGATCAGAGCGACCAACGCCGTCGGATCCCATAGTCCGTTGTTGGCGAGATTGAGCAGCTGGGTCGGATTGCCGATCACCGGCTTGTCCGCCAACAGGTTGAAGGCGGCTTCCTCGCTCAACACGTCGCCTGGCGCCGCGCGCACCCGCTCGACGATGCGCCACCCGGCGTCGATGTCCGCCTGGGTCGTGAAGTGTCCGATGTCGGCATAGCCGCCCGCGATCCGCCCTGCCGAGTCGTAGAATCCGTTGCGCGCGTTTGCCTCGATACCGAGCAGATCGGCGATCACGGCAAAGCCAGCGCCTTCGGTTGGCAGATGCAGTACCGCCCTGCCGTAGCCGATGTAACATAATGGCACCAGCAGCAGCGAGCCAGCGGCGACGATCGGCGCGGCGCGACGCAGCGGGTCGATCGTAAAGCGGGCGATTGGATTGCGCGGGACAGCGAGGTCGCCATTGAGCAGCCGCGCGAAAAAGATGCCGCTCAGAAGGCATATCCCGGCGATCGACGTGGCGAAATAGCTGTCCCCGGCACCCCATTTTCCGCTCAGAACGCCGACGCCGATCCCTGCAATCGTCCAGATGGTGTAGATCGACAGCCGCGAAAAATACAATTCATAGAGCGCGTACATCAGCGCCGGAACGATCAGGAAACCGTGTAAGGCGAACCATAAGCGATACAATCCCCACGTCTGCGACGGGATGAACTCGTTGACGTTGGCGCTGATCGTCTGCAGCCACCATTGACCGTCGGTGGCAATGTTCAGCCACAGGAAGATCGCCCCGCCCGCCAATCCGAACAACACCCCGGAGATGATCGCCCGGCGCGGGCTGCGGATGAACAAAAATGCGAACACCGCCAGCGCCGTCGTCAGCGCCAGCTGCTTGGTGTAGCCTGCCGCCAGCACCAGACTCAACCCGGCGAACAAACCCCAACGCCGTCGGCGCAGGCTGGGGATGGCGTCCATGTGCGCCAGCACGACGACCGCCAGCGTCTCGAACATGACCATTGTCATGTGCTGGCGAAACAGCGGTCCGATATGGTAAACCGTATTCGACGCCAGGAATGCCAGCGCCGCCAGCAGCGCGATCGTCGGACGGCGTCCCTCACGGTAGACCGCCAGCGCGATCGCGCCAGCCGTCACCAGCGTGCCTAAAAATCCGAGCAGCCGCCCATACCAGTAGCCCGTGCCAAAGACCGGGACAAATGGCGCCGCCATGACGTGAAACAGCGGCGGGTAGTTGCTCGAATAAAACGGATAAACGTCGGTGTCCTTGTAGGGCAATTCGCCCTGGCTGAACAGCAGCGTATCGACCAGTTCAAAGCCTTCACCCTGATCGTAGTCGAATGGAAAAGCGATCAGATTGGCGGCATAGGCGATGTAGACCACGCCATACCCCATCAGGATCGCCAGCGCCACGATCGTCAGGATGCGGCTCGCGGTGTACAGCAGCGCATCCGACCGGACGGGGGATGCCGACAAGGGTCGGGAGAGCGGCAGCTCAGTCATGCGGGGGCTTCTCCCAGCGGCAGCAGAGTCACGCCGACGAGCGCGATCAGGGCAGCAGCGCCGAGCGCGATTTGCTGCGCAGGCCCGATGCCTCCCTGACGCCCGGCGTCAAGCAGGTCGATCGCCAGGATTGCCAGCAGTGCGCCGACGCCACCGAGCAGCATCAGCAGCCCTAGCAAGCGCTTGCTGATCGTGAAACCGGGTGAAACTATTTTGCGTATCCTACTCAACTGGCTTCACCTCGAAACTCGCACCAGATCGATCTGGTCTCTGCAACGATCTTGCGAGTCGGCGCGTATAGTGTCAATGAGCAAAATTCCTGGACGAGGATCGATGCGATGAACGACGACTTTCGAACACCCGACGAAGACCCCGACCGCGTATCGCGGCTTTCCACCCCTGCCCCCGCACCCCATGAAACAGTCGCGGAGTCACGCCGCCCTGCCCTGAGCGCATCCTATGCCGATTACGACGAGCCGCTGCCGCACGATTCGCTGCCGTCAGGACGCAAGTCCCGCCGTTTTGAAACCGGGATGAGCGCCGCCAATGCCTGGTCTGCGATGACTCCGCGCTCGTCGCTCGCCGCGACTGCGGTCACAGACGATGAACGCCTATGGGCGGCGATCGCCCATGCCAGCGCGTGGATCACGCTCTTCGGCGGGATCGTCAGCATCGGCGCGATCGTCCCGATCAGCATCTTCATCCCGCTGGCGATCTTCTTCATCTTTCGCAAGAAGAGCGACTATATCGCCTTTCACGCACTGCAAGCCTTTGTCTTTCAACTGATTGGCACCGTCGGCGCCGCGCTGCTTTTGACAGTCGGCGGTGTGGTATGGGGTATCGGCATGGTGGTGGCGCTGGTCGCGGTGCTGGTGCTGGTCGGCTTTGTGCTGGTGCCGCTGTGGGCGCTGGTCGGGTTGGTCGGGCTGCTGGCGATCGCCCTGATGCCGCTGGCGATGGTGCTGTACGCCACTATCGGCGCGATCGAGACCTTCCGAGGACGCGATTATCGTTATCCGCTGGTCAGCCGTTGGATCGATCGCCAGTTGAGCGGTGCCGCGCGCATCCCGTCGCGGTATATCTGAGCCAAAATCAGTGCGCGGGGTCTGGTGTGCCAGACCCCGCGCATCAACAAATGCCGACGCCCTACTGAAACCCGCGCCCGTGTGTTATGCTGTGCTATATCGTGAGCATTCCCACGCAGGAGCGGAAGTCCCCATGTTGAAGTCTCATCACTGCGGTGATCTGCGAGCCGAACACGCTGGACAGCAGGTGACCCTCGCTGGCTGGATTCATCGCCGCCGCGATCAGGGCGGTCTGATTTTCCTCGATCTGCGCGACCGTTGGGGAATCGTCCAGGTGCGTATCGATCAGGAAAATCAGCCCGCAGCCCATGCTGTCGCCAGCGGTCTGCGCAGCGAATATGTCGTGCAGGTGCGCGGCACAGTGATGACCCGTCCGGCAGGGACGACCAATCCCGAGCTGGCGACCGGCGACATCGAGATCGTTCCCGACGAACTCGTGCTGCTGAACGCCTCGAAAGTGCCGCCCTTCCTGATCAACCGCGACGAATTCGTGGAAGAAGAAGCGCGGATGCGCTATCGCTATCTGTATCTGCGCCGCCCCAACGTGCAGCACAACCTGATCATGCGTCACAAGGTCGTCAAGTTCATCCGCGACTATCTGGATGAGCGCGGCTTTCTCGAAATCGAGACGCCGATCCTCTTCAAGACCACCCCGGAAGGCGCGCGCGACTTTCTGGTGCCGAGCCGACTCAATCCCGGCACATTTTACGCGCTGCCGCAAAGCCCACAGCAGCTCAAGCAGCTCCTGATGGTGGCGGGCTACGAACGCTATTTCCAGATCGCCCGCTGTTTCCGTGACGAAGACCTGCGCGGCAACCGTCAGCCGGAGTTCACCCAGCTCGATCTGGAGATGAGCTTCGTCGAACGTGAAGACGTGATGTCCCTGGTCGAAGGGTTGATGACCGCGCTGGTCGAGACGCTGGCGCCAGAAAAACGCTTTCTCAGTCGTCCATTTCAGCGCCTGACCTACACCGAGGTGATGGACAAGTACGGCTCGGACAAGCCCGACCTGCGTTATGACCTGGCAGCGATCGATATAACCGATCTGGCGGGCAAGAGCGGCTTTCCTGTCTTTGTCAATAACGTCGCGGCGGGCAAATCGGTCAAGGCGATGCGCGTACCCAAAATGGGCGCGTTGAGCGGTATGGCGCTGCGCAAAGAGACGGCTGCCCTCGAAGAACTGGTCAGGACCGTCGGCGCTAAAGGCTTGGCATGGATGGCGATCCCCGAAAACGAGGAAGATGAGGTCAAGGGCCCGATCGGGAAATACTTCACTGTCGATCAAAAGCTGGCACTGTTCGATCAGGTCGGCATCGTACCCGGCGATCTGGTGCTGTTCACATCCGACGACCGCGACATTATGGTGAGCGTAGTCGATACGCTGCGCCGTCATCTGGCAGAAAAGCTGAATTTGGCTGATCCGGATGTGATGGCATTCGCCTGGGTGATCGACTTCCCGATGTTCTTCTGGAGCGAGGAAGAAAAGCGCTGGGATCCGTCGCAGCACATGTTCACCATGCCCGTCCCGGAAGACCTGCCGCTGGTAGAGACCGACCCCGGCAAGGCGCGCGGATCGCAGTACGACCTGATCTGCAATGGTCAGGAAGTGGCGGGCGGCAGCATCCGCATTCATGAGCGCGCGGTACAGGAAAAAATCTTCCCGCTGATTGGGCTGACCATCGAACGCGCCAAAGAACAGTTCGGGCACATGCTCGATGCGTTTGAATACGGCACACCCCCGCACGGCGGGTTGGCGTCGGGGATCGACCGCCTGATCATGGTGCTGACCGGGGAGACCAATATCCGCGAGGTGATGGCATTCCCCAAGACGCAGAATGGTGCCGACCTGATGGCGGGCGCGCCCTCCCCGGCGGAGCCGCGTCAACTGCAGGACCTGTTCATCGCGGTTGTCGAGCCGCCTAAGAAGAACTGAGCCGGCACCGCATTCATCATCAAAAACGGTCGCACTGTTCATCCAGGGCGACCGTTTTTCATTCATTGCAGGGACGCATACTGATGCGTCCGCAGAGAAACTCGTGAACTACTTGTCGTCCGGCGTCAGAATATAACCGTGTACGATCGCCGCGACGATACCGCCCGCGAAGATGCCGACCAGATAGGGCAGCACGTAGCTGAGATCGCCCGCGATCAGCGCCGGTCCGAGCGTGCGCACTGGATTCAGCGACGCGCCCGTGAACAGTCCGCCCGCCAGGATGCTGGCACCCAGAGAAACGCCGATCGCCAGCCCCGCAAAATCGCCACCCTTGCCATAGACCGCCGTCTGCCACACGGTCGTCGCCAGGATGAAGGTCAGGAATGCCTCGAACAGCGCAGCTGTCCAGGGAGCGCTGTCCGTCAGGCTGCCTTTGGTCTGCCCCGCCGTAACGATACCGGGCACCAGAATGTTGGCGATGACCGCCGCCAGGATAGCACCGATCACCTGAGCGACGATGTACACGACGGCACGATCGATCTTAATTTTGCCACCAATCAGCAGGCTGACGGTGATGGCGGAATTGACGTGGGCAGCCGCGAACTTACCGAATGTATAGGCGATCACCACTAGAATCAAGCCGTGACCAAGCGCGGCGACGACCACGCCCTGGGCATCGGCGCCAGCCAGACCCGCGCCGCCACCGCCCGCGATCGCCGCTGTGAAGATACCGACGAATACCAAAAAGAATGTACCGATGAACTCCGCGACTGCGCTTTTCATCATGCTATTCAAAATTGATTTCTCCCCTTGATCGAGGCAGCAAAGATAGTGGATTGAGAATAACATGCGTAAATTGGTTACGTCAATCTTTGCACACGTCTTTTAATCAGGCTTGCCCTTTACGATCTGGCGCCACGCTGGTATAAATGGCGTATCCTGCTGTGTACGTGATGCTGCGTACCACGTTTTGAGCCAACATTCATATAACGGGGTTCGACCCTTTGTCACCAAGGTGATAGGCTCGCGTAGCCAAGACCCGACTGGCAATGCGGATCCCACCTGCGAAAGCAGGTTCAAAACCTCGCACACACGGCATGGCGGGAATTTTACGCCCACGACGACGGCACATCATCTGTTGATGTGCCGTTTTTATTTGCCCTCGGTTCAATCGTCGTCGCCCAGCAGCGACCGCCGTCGTGCGGGTCCGACCAGACTGATCGGGCGGCGCTGGCTGAGAAAATCACGCTCGGAACGCAGCTGTCGCAGCAGGCTCTGCACCGATCGTTCCAGCATCTCCAGCGTCACCTCAGTACGGCGCTCGTGCGCCGCGATCATACGCGCGTGTAGTGCCACTTCACGCACAAACGCGCCGGGCTGATCGACCAGGTTATCCACGACGGCGGCATGTTCCTCGCGCCAGTGTTCGCGCATGTAATGCTTGAGCATCTGCGCAGCCTGTCGGCTGTCCTCGATGGTGGGAATGACAAAGATGCGATCGAGGCGTCCCGGTCGCCTGGCGATCCGTTCATCGATCGCCTCAGGGTAATTGGTGGTCGCCAGCAGCAGCGCGCCTTTAGGATTGTTAGGGGACTCGATCCCATCCAGCACGTTCAGCACCCGCGCTTTGTCGTCACCACGCAGATAAGCGTCGAATTCCTCGACGATCAGCAGCACCGGAAAACGCGCCGCCGCGACCGCCTGTAACGCGCGCTGAATCTTCTCAAACGAGGCGCCGTCGCGGTCGGAACCGGATACGTAAACCACCACCCTGCCCCGCTTGATCGCCAGCTTTGCCAGCGCCGCGCACAACATCGTCTTGCCCGTGCCCGGCACGCCTGCCAGCAGCAGCTTGCGAAAGGGCGCCAGCTTCAACTGACGATAGATAGCGACGCCCTCACTGAAAAACGCCTCCATGTCCTCAAGTAGCTTATTCTTGAGATCGGTCGGCAGGATCACATCGTCCCAATCGACATCCGGGTCGAAAAAGGCGTCGGTGCCGCCGATGATGTAGACATCGCGGCGACGGCGGATGCGCGGACGCACGGCGCGGCTGCACGCCATCTCGAATGCCGCCCACACATCGAGTCGTTCGGGCGGCAGAATGGCGATCGCGCCCAATTCCTGGGTCTCTTCGTTGAGAAAGCCGCACGCATACACCACCTCGAACGACTCGCCCTGGTCGCTGAAGCGGAAGATATAGGCGCCCGCGCTGGCGGTCAGCACCATCTGGCGTCCGCGCGATCCGTAATCGCTGATCGGTACGATAAAAGGACAGTCGAGCGCCTCTATGCTCTCGAAGCGTGCCTTGGAGCGCAGCCGCCGCCCGGCTTTGACCTGGGCGTGCGCGATGTGATTGCTGCATTCCGACGACGCCCAGATGGTCACAGCCGGGACATCGGGGTGGCGCGAGTGCCAGATGTCGCGCGCCCATGTGACCAGTTTTTCATACACCATGTGCGAGCCTTTTGTCGTGGTTTGTTTGGTCGATATCCGTTTGAGCAGAGACACTATAATATACCCTATCGTTAGACCGCGACCGCGCGCAGCGCGCCCAATTTTTGTGCCTGCATCCAAAAAGGACAACCACACGATGACGACGGCGTATATCACGCATCCCCGCTATGTCGAACACGACATGGCACAGCACCCGGAACACGCAGGTCGCATCCGCGCGGTGTGGCGTGCCATCGAGGAAAGCGGAGTCGCGCCGCTGCTGCACGCGATCGAGGCGCCCTTCGCCAGTGATGATGCCATTCGCGCTCTGCACAGCGACGATTATCTCAAAACCCTGGCGCGGCTGGAGACATTCGATAGCACCGTCCGCCTCGACCCCGACACCTACGCCACCCCCACCTCGTACACGATCGCGCGTTTGTCTGCGGGCGGCGTGGTGCGCGCCGTCGATGCAATCCTGAGCGGTGAAGCGGCGAACGCGCTCGCAGTGGTACGTCCGCCTGGTCATCACGCGCTCGCCAACCGGGCGATGGGGTTTTGTCTGCTGGGCAATATCGCTATCGCCGCGCGCCACGCCCAGCGCGCTCACGGACTCGAACGAGTCATGATCGTCGATTACGATGTGCATCACGGCAACGGCACCGAGGCGATGTTTTACGATGACCCGTCGGTGCTGTTCATCTCGTCGCATCAGTACAATTTGTTTCCGCACAGCGGTGCGGTCGGAGACACTGGCAGCGGGTCGGGTGTCGGCACAACGATCAACATTCCGTTACCGGGTGGGTGCGGTGATGCGGTCTATCGCGCGATTTTCGACGCCATCGTCGTCCCGGCGGCAGCACGATTCAAACCGGAGATAATTCTGGTGTCGGTCGGACACGATGCACATTGGACAGACCCGCTGGCGCTGATGCGTCTGACCCTCCAGGGTTACGCCGATCTCGCACAGCAGTTGATCGATCTGGCGACCACGCTGTGCGGTGGACGGATCGCCTTTGTCATGGAGGGGGGCTACAACCTCGATGCCCTGGCGTATGGCATGACCAACGTCGCGCGGTTGCTCGTCGGTCAGCCCGTCAGTGATCCCCTCGGTGCCCCGCCTGACCGCGCCGCCGAGCCGGATATGGGCGCGCTGATCGCGTCGGTACGAGCGGTTCACGGTCTGTAGATCGACAGACTACGCAGTGTCGATGTCGCGCCGCAGCGTCTCCAGGGCGGCGCGCTGTTTGCTCAGTTGGTCGAGCTGCCCCCGATAGCGCTCCGACAGACTGCTTAAACGGCTGAAAATCGGCGTCAGGACGCGATTGCCGTACTGTGCCAGGCGATCGCGTTCTTTGTTGGTCAGATCGTCGAGCGCGTCGTGATAGGCTTTGATCAGCGCATCGACTTTGGCATTGAGCTCGCGTTTCGCCTCGTCAGCGATACGCTTGAGATAGCGCCAGGCGAAAATACCGCCGAGCGCCGCCACTGGCAGCCCGATCAGGACCGCTGGCGCCACCAGGATCGAGGCAGCGCCCGTGATCACGCCGCCGGGGGTAGCGATCCCGATCAGGGCAACGATCAGCCCGACCAGCGCGGCGCCACTGCTGACCGCAAAGCCGTTCAGATTTTCTCGGAAACCCGCCTGAATGTCGGCGATCACGCTGCCTGTCGAGTAGGTCTTGAGCTCGCTCTCCGCGATCCGCACCGCCTCTTGCAGCGCCTCGCGCTGCTCGGCGTAAATCCCTGCGTCCATGCCGGGGAGTTCCTGTTCGAGCAAGCGCTGAAGCTGGTTGAGGCGGTCGATCACCCCGCGCCAGTACGATCGGCTGTTGTCGATCAGCGCGTTGATGTAATTGCCGCTGGCGTCGCTCACATCGCGCAGCGCCCGACCAACCACCTCCTGCTGAAACTGCCCCTGCATCACCTCGCGCGAAGCCGGACGCGCCAGATTGCGCACCGACATATATTTGTTGATGAACAACAGCCCACGCAGTCGCATCGCTTCGAAGACCGCATCGACCTGTGCGCGCGCCACTGCCAGCTGACCGGACAACCCAGTGGACTGCTGTCCCAATTCGCGCTGGATGTCTTCAAGCTGAGTACGGTCGGCGCTGACCAGATCGACGCTGTTCTTCGCCACGTCCTGATAACGTCCGATGATCCGTTCCGCTGTCGTCAACTGTGCCTGCAATTTCTGACGCGCAGGCGGTGCCTCGCTGAACAGCGCGCGCAGATGATCGCGCAGCCCGTCGATGCCATGCGGATCGGTCTCGCCTGTGCGCGATCCTTTGAGCGCTTCTTTTGACGACACCATAAAGATCGGGGGCTTGAGTTCGAGCAGTTCCTCGACCTGGCGCTCGACAAAGCGCCGTACCTGTCCACGCTCGGTCGGGTCGAGCAGATCGACCTGGTTCACCACCAGGATGATCTTTTTACCATAGTCGCGTGCCAGGCTGAGATACAGCCGCTCGGTCTCGGCAAAGGCGCGCTTGGCGGAAATGACGAAAATCACCAGGTCGCTGCGATGCAGGAACGACTTGGCGGTCTGTTCATGTTTCTGGAAGACCGATCCGGTGCCAGGCGTGTCCACCAGCGCCACTCCCGGCGCACCGGTATTGGGGTGCTGCCACTCGTACACCCCATCCGGTCGGGCAGCAGTCGGACGGATGGTCTCCGCACCATGCCGGATCATGTGGATCGCCTCGGTGGTCGGCGTGATCCCCATCGCCAGCAGTTCGTCCTGCAGGAGCGCGTTGATGAAGGTCGATTTACCGGCGTTGAATTCTCCGATCACGACCACCAGGAAAAACTGATCGCGCAGGTCCTGCCCCATATCCAGCAGACGCTTGCGATCCTCGGCGGTAGACTCGCCTATTTCCGACAAACTATTGGCGGTGTCGATCAGCAGCGCGATTTCGCGTTCGCGCTGTGCCGCCAGAGCGGTCTCGGCACTGGTCGAGAGCTGTGTGTCCATGTCGTTATTTCCCCGTTGAACCCCGCAAGAGCGAGAAGGTGGGCTTGCCCATCGAGGCGGCTGCCGCTTCAATGGCGGCGATGTCCTGACCAGCCGCCTGCAGCCGCTTCATCTGTTCCATTTGCGTCTCGGTTTGCGCCTCGATCACGCGCGTGAGCGGGGCGACCGCATCACGGCGAAGCTGCAATCCGTAGGCGATCTGTCGATCCGCCGCTGTATGCAGCGCCTCCAGGTAGCGCGTCTCGATGGCAGCGAGGCGCCGACGGTACGCTGTCTCCAGCAGGCGCCCTCGCAAGGGCAAAAATGCCAATCCCAGTAATGCCAGTCCAAACAGCACGATCAGCAGGATCGGCAGCGGCGAGTCGGGCAATCCAAAAGGAAAAGCGATCATCGAAAAGATGATGAAGATCACCATCAGCAGTTCGTAGGCGGCGACGTACAAGAGCGTGTTGCGCAGGATGCCCTCTACGGCGTCGGTCTCGACGATCTGCGCCTCCTCCTGAATCGGCTCCAGCGTCTTATGCACGTTGAGCAGCGCCGAGCGTTCGTATTTGATCGGCGGCTGCACCGTGCCGATCACCTTGCTCCTGATGGCAGGGGGCAGCGCCTCGATCTCTTTGCGCGCGTAGCTGACGAGATCATCCAGGTCCTGGAGATCACGCCCTTCCAGACGCGGCGCCAGCTTATCGACGGTCGGCGCCAGCTCGCGCACCGCTTCAAACACCTTGTACTTGTCGAATGCCGCGCGAATGTATGATCCGCCCGACGAGGCGCGTGCCAGCCCGCTCAAGCCGACCAGCTCCAGTGTGCCGCGCGCCAGCGAGATCAGGCCGCGTGCGAGCTGAAACTGTTCACGCAGGGCAGCCGCACCGCGATCCGACACCTGTGCAAACTTGGCGCGCACCTCATCCTCGACCATGCGCCCGGCTTTTTCCTGTTCCCGCTTGCAGACCGTGATCTGCCCTTCGATATTCTGAGCGACGCTCTGATAGTGATCGAGCGCCGCCTGATTGCCTTTGATGCTGGTCATCGCCTCCTGATGCACATGCTCGACGATCTGCATCGGCGTTTGCATCTTCTGACGCAGCCGGGTGGTGTCGTTCATCTGGCGCTCGACGAACGCCTCGATCTGCGCGAGTCCGCTCTCCTGCCATTTCACCGCGTCGAGTGTGCCGTCGGGCAGACGCGCTGCCGCCGCGATGCGGGTCGAGGTCAGCCACAGTTCCGGCTCGAAACCGAGCTTTTCCCGACTCTGCTCCATGATGTACTGACGCACCGTCTCGATCTCGTCCGTCGAGATCAGATCGATCTGATTGAGGATCAGGATGACATTCTTGCCGTATTCTTTGAGGAATTGCAGGTAGTCGAGATTGCGCTGCGTCATCGCCTGGGTCGCCAGCATCACCAGCAGAACGGTATCGCTGCGATGGAGAAAGCGCTTGGTAATGTCCTCGTGCGTCTTGAAGACCGATTCCAGTCCCGGCGTATCGACAAAGCTGACCTTTTGCAGCAGCGGCGATGGATAGAAGATCGTCTCGACCTCACCGCTGCGACTGCGCGTCAGTTCTTCACCCCAGCGGACGATACTGATCTTGTCGGTAGTGGGGGTCGGCCCGATCGATTGCAGATCATGCTCGCCCAGAAGCGCGTTGATCAGGCTCGACTTGCCCGCGTTGAAGGGTCCGACGAAGACGATCATGTATGGATGATCAGCGTGAAAGAGCGCATCACGCAGTTGGGCAGCGCTGTCGGCGGGCAATCCGTCGATGCGCGGGACAATTTCCAACAAGCCGGTGATCAACTCGTATTGTCGGCGTCGAACGGCTTCGTAATCTGCCGCGAGCTTGGTTTCCTGAGTCGCGTTCGCCAATGTGGAGACTCGCTTTGCTATGTGGAATTTGTGCCAGCCTTGAATCTAGTTTATCATAGCCGCCAATCGAGTCGATATCTGGATCGATCTTCCTTAGGGGATATGAACTCATGAAACAACGCTTTTTCGCGCTGCGTCTGATCAGCGGCATTTATAAGTTGCTGGCGATCCTCGCACTGGTCGCCGCTATTGGAGTGATCGTGATCGTCCTGGTCGATTCGACCGCTTTTCCGCAGATCGACGACAAGCTGCCTGTAGTCGGATTTGCGGTCGTGGCGGCGATCCTGCTGCCGCTGATCCTGTGGGGACTGGCACAGCTTTTCGACGTGTTGATGGCGATCGAGATCAATACGCGCGCCACCACCAAAATGTTACAGCGCACCGGCAAGCTGATGGATGAGCGCCTCTAGCGCTCGCCTGATCCGTCGTGATGCTGGATAACACATTTCATTATCGGTCGGGGCATCTGCACTGCGATTCGGTACGAATCGCGGACATCATCGCCCATACAGGCACCCCGGTCTATATCTACAGTCTCAAACGCGCGCTCGCCAATTACGAGACGATCCGTGCTGCTTTCGCGCCTCTGGACGCACGCATCCACTACAGCGCCAAAGCCAATGGCAATCTGGCGCTGCTGCGCGCCCTGGTGGCGGCGGGTGCGGGTATCGACACCGTGAGCGGCGGTGAGATTTACCGCGCGCTGCACGCGGGCGCGGCGCCTGGCGCGATCGTCTTCGCTGGCGTCGGCAAGACGATGGCGGAGTTGTTTTTCGCCGTCGATCAGAATGTCGGCTGGTTCAACATCGAGAATGTGCGCGAGGCAGAGCTGCTCAACTCGATCGCCTCGACCGCGCGCAAGCGGGTGCGCGTCGCCTTTCGGCTGAACCCCAATATCCAGGCGAACACACACAAGCACATCGCCACCGGGCACGGCGGCGCCAAATTCGGCTTGTCTGCCGACGCGATCGCGGGCTTGTTCGCGCGCCAGCATGAACTCTCGGCACTGCGTTTTGAAGGGTTACACGTCCACATCGGCAGCCAGCTGCACGACATCGACGCCACCGTGCAGGCAGTGCGCGCGGCAGTGACGCTGGCAAAGACGCAGCCGACCGTGAATACTATCGACATCGGCGGCGGCTTTCCGGTCGCCTATCACGATTCCCCTGACGACACGCCTGACCCCCTGCCCACCCCGGCACAGTTCGCTGCGGCGCTGGCGCCCGAACTCGCGGGCTATGCCGTCGTCCTGGAGCCAGGACGCGCGATCATCGCGGATGCTGGCATCCTGGTCACGCGCGTGCAGTATCTCAAGCAGCAGGGCGACACACAGTTGGCGATCGTCGATGCGGGCATGACCGAGATCATGCGTCCGGCGCTGTACGAGGCATACCATGCGATCGTGCCGCTTGTCGAGGCACCGCTCGTCGATGGATCGCCCCCGATCCAGATCGTAGGACCCGTGTGCGAGACCACCGACGTGCTGGCGCGCGACCGTCATCTGCCGCCGCTGCAGCCGGATGACGCACTGGCGATCATGACGGCGGGCGCTTATGGAATGGTGATGGCGAGCAATTACAACACCCGTCCTCGTCCGCCGGAAGTCGTGGTCGCAGCCGACGGCGAATCGTGGCGGGTGGCACGGCGGCGCGAAACCTGGGACGACCTGATCGCGCACGAGGTCTGAGGAAGAACATATGAGTGCAGGGCGCAAAACAGTCGTCGCGGTCGTGTTTGGCGGGCGCAGCGTAGAACACGACGTCAGTATCGTCACCGCGCACCAGGTCATGCGCGCCTTTGACGCCGAGGTATTCGAGGTCGTGCCCGTCTACATCGATCGTGAGGGACGCTGGTTCACGGGCGAGCCGCTGCGCGACCTGAACACCTTCAAAAACGAGGGGGTCAGCATCGCGGGCGTGGTGCCGACGCTGCTGTCGCCAGCGGTGCAGCATCACGGCTTGATCGTCAATCCGGCGCCGACGGGCTTTCTGGCGAAGAGCCAGATCAAGCGCATCGATGTCGTGTTTCCAACGATACACGGGTCGCATGGCGAGGATGGCACGCTTCAGGGATTGCTCGAATTGGCGGATATACCTTATGTCGGCTCCGGCGTGCTGGCATCGGCGATCGCCAACGATAAGACCATGACCAAGACGGTGCTGCGTGGCAGCGCCATTCCCGTGGTCGATTCGGTCAGCTTTACCCGCGCCGAATGGCTGACCGCGCCCGACATGATCGTGACGCGCATCACCCGCACGCTGGCGTATCCGATCTTCGTCAAGCCCGCCACGCTCGGATCGAGTATCGGCATCGGACGCGCCGCCGATGAAAAAATGCTGCGCATTTATATCGATGTCGCCGCCAGCTTCGACGAACGACTGCTGGCTGAGAGCGCGGTCACGGACGCGATCGAGATCAATTGTTCGGTCATCGGCAGCGCGGTGCTGGCGGAGGCGTCGGTATTGGAACAGCCGATCTCGTGGGACAATTTTCTGACCTACGAGGAAAAATATCTGCGCGGCGGCGAAGGCATGAAGAGCGCCGAACGGATCATCCCGGCGCCGATACCGCCCGCATTGACCCAGACGATCCGCGACACCGCGATCGCCGCGTTTCACGCCATTCAGGGACGTGGGATCGCGCGGATGGACTTTCTGGTCACAGCCGATCTCAGTCAGGTATACCTGAACGAGATCAACACCATGCCAGGGTCGCTGTCGTTCTATCTGTGGCAGGAGACAGGCATGACGCCGCGTCAGCTCGTGGCGCGGCTGGTGCAGATCGCGCGCGACGCCTACGCTGAAAAGCGGCGCAGCACCTACAATTATCAGACCAGCCTGATCGCGGTCACGGCGGCGCGCGGCGTCAAGGGCATGAAGAAGTGAACCGCCTGACCGTGTGCGGCTACCAAAAACCGTCCGACGAGTGCGAGGATGGATAGGCGTGCCCTATCAGACCAACGGCGGACGGCGTAACAACGTCCAATTGGGCGTCGGACAATCGATCTGGGCGGGACGCGCGCCCTCTGCCATCCCTGAAAGAGTCTTCGACGGGCTACCCGGCTGCATCACCTGGCTGGCGCTGCTGCTGTCGATCGTCGGCGCACTGGCATTCCCGCGCGCGCTGCTGATCTTCGCGGTCGCGCTGGCGCTGTATTCCACCTTTCGATTCGTGCTTGCGGGCGCGGCGAACTTCCTCGGCTTGCGCAAGATCAGGCAGTGGGAGGCGACCGACTGGCGCGAGCAATTTCTGGCGACGGCGCCGCCGGACGCGCTCCCCTGGGAAGCGGTGCATCACGTCGTGATCATCCCCAATTACAAAGAACCGGAGAGCGTGCTGCGCGCCACCCTCGACAATCTCGCCGCACAGTATCAGGCGAAAGTACGCATGACGGTGGTGCTGGCGATGGAGGCGTCCGAGGACATCTCGATCGCCAAGGGCAGGCTGCTGGTGGCAGAGTACGCCCACTGTTTCGCGCACCTGTATTACACCGTGCATCCGCGCGGACTGCCGAGCGAGATGCAGTGCAAATCTGCGAACGAGGCGTGGGCGGCGCGCTGGGTCAAACGGGTGCTGGTCGATGAACAGGGATACAACCTGGATCATCTGCTGGTGACGACGATGGACGCCGACACGCTCTGGCATCCACGCTATTTTTATGCCCTCACCCACCTGTTTGCGATCGATCCCGACCGCCACACCCGTTTCTGGCAGGCGCCGATCCGCTATCACGGCAATATCTGGGAGATCAATCCGCTGATGCGCATCATCAACGCCTACTCGACGGCGCTGGAACTGGCGTATCTGGCGGCGCCCTGGTGGATGCCGATGCCGATGTCGTCGTACACGCTCAGTCTGCGCCTGCTGGACAACTGCGGCTACTGGGATCCCGACGTGATCGCCGACGAGTGGCATATGTATATCAAGGCGTTTTTCCTGCGCGACGGTGAGGTCAAATTGGTGCGGGTCTTTTTGCCATTCCTGGCACAGGCGACGACGGGCGCCAACCTGTTCGAGGCAATGAAAAACCGCTATCAGCAAACTCTGCGACACGCCTGGGGCACCAAAGAAGTGGGCTACGGCTTTGCCAAGCTGCTGGAACACCCGGAGATCGACTTCCTGCGAGCGGCGCGGCTGCTGGTGCGCATCTCGCACGATATTTTCCTGGCGGGCGCGGGGTGGGTGATCATCACACTGGGGTCACAGCTTCCGCTGCTGCTCAACCCCGATCTGCTGGCTCAGATCACGACCGGCGGCGATCAGTGGATTTTCATCCTGCTGCAAGCCGCCGCCGTGAGCGTGATCGTGCTGGGGTTCGTCTTTTGGGTGCAGGATGTGATGGTACGTCCGCCGCGCACCCGTCCTCAGACGATGATGGAACGGGTATGGACGCTGCTCAGTTTCCCGCTGCTGCCGCTGATGACGGTGGTATTCGTCTCGCTGCCGACCATCCAGGCACAGACGCGGCTGCTGATGGGGATTCCGCTGCAATTTCGGGTGACGAAGAAAGGGTGAGGAAATATCGAGCGGGGGCACGGCGCGCCATGCCCCCGCTCGATATTTGCCCCGCCTTTACTCCACCGTCACGCTCTTCGCCAGATTGCGCGGCTGATCCACGTCGGCGCCGCGCAGCAGCGCCACCGCGTATGCCAGTTGTTGCAGCGGGATCACCGACAGGATCGGGTTGAGCGGCGCGGGCGCGTCGGGGATGTACAGCACATGATCCGCCTCCGCCGCGATCGCCTTGTCGCCGTCGGTGGCGATGGCGATCACCACCCCGCCGCGCGCCTTCGCCTGTTGAATCTGGCTGATCATCTTCTCGTAGACCGCATCTTTGAGCGCGATCGCCAGCACCGGCATGTTCTCGTCGATCAGCGCGATCGGTCCGTGCTTCATCTCGCCCGCCGGATAGCCCTCGGCGTGAATGTAGCTGATCTCTTTCAGCTTCAGCGCGCCTTCCAGCGCGATCGGGTAATTGATCCCGCGTCCCAGATACAGGAAGTTGGTGTAGTGGTGGAGGTGGTGCGCCAGCTTGTGAACCTCCGCCTCCCGATCCAGCACCTTGCCGACGAGATCGGGCAGCCGCGTCAGGTTGTGGACATGTTCGCGCCGCTCGGAGTCGCTCAGGGTGCCGCGCAGCTGCCCCAGGTAGATGGCGAGCAGATATTGATCGACGATGCTGGCGGTAAACGCTTTGGTCGAGGCGACGCCGATCTCCGGTCCCGCGTTCATGGTGATGTAGCCATCACTGATTCGCATCGCCTGACTGCCGATCGAATTGACGATGCTCCAGATGCGCGCCCCCTGCTCCCGCGCTTCCTCGACGGCTGCCAGGGTATCGACCGTCTCCCCGCTCTGGGTGATCGCCAGCACCGCCGTGTTCTCGTCAAGCACCGGCTGACGGTAGCGGTACTCGCTGCCGTAATCGACCTCGACATTCAGCCGCGCGAGCTGCTCGATGTAAAACTTGCCGACCAGCCCGCTGTAATAGCTGGTGCCGCACGCCACCGTCACGATCCGGCGCAAAGCGCGAGCGTCGGCTTCGGTCAGATGCAGCTCAGGCAGCATGACCGTCTCATGCTCAAAATCGACGCGCCCGCGAATGGTGTCGGTGATGCTGCGCGCCTGCTCGAAAATCTCTTTCTGCATGAAATGGCGAAATTCGCCTTTTTCCGCGCTCACCGGGTCATACGGGATGTCATGAATGACCGTCTTGAGCAGGTTACCTTGCAGATCGGTCACGGTGTAGCTGTCGGCGGTGATGACCGCCATTTGTCGGGTCTCCAGGAACACCATCTTGCGCGTGTGTTCCAGGATCGCCGGGATGTCCGAGGCGATGAACATCTCGCCCTCCCCCACGCCGACCGCCACGCCGCCCGCGTTGCCGATGCGCACCGCCACCAGACGATCGGGCTGACGGCGGTTCATCACCACAATCGCATGGGCGCCGCGCAGATGCCCGACTGCCTCGCGGGTCGCCGCGACGACATCGCCGTGCGCGCCGTTCTGGGCACAGCGTGCCACCAACTGCACGATCACCTCGGTATCAGTCTCCGAGGTGAAGACCACGCCTTCGGCGGTCAGTTCCTCACGCAGTTCGAGATAATTCTCGACGATGCCATTGTGGACGACCACGAATTCGCCATCCATGCTGATATGCGGATGGGCGTTGTGTTCGGCGGGGACGCCATGCGTCGCCCAGCGGGTGTGTCCGATGCCGATGCTGCCGACCAGCGGCTCTTTTGCCAGCTTGCCGCGTAAATTACTGAGCTTACCCATATCGCGGCGCACATGAATATCGCCCTGATCGATGACGGCGATGCCCGCCGAGTCATAGCCGCGATATTCCAGCTTTGCCAGCCCTTCGACGATGATCGGGGTAGCGCTGCGTGTGCCGATGTAGCCGACGATTCCACACATAGGGACAATCCTTCAATGCTTCAACAATGTCAGTCAATGGCGATGTTAATCTGATTGGAAAAATGCGTCAAGGCGAATGCGTCTCGCGTCACTATGACTTGACAAAGACGAGATGCTGGCTGGTGGTCTTGCTGAGGTCGCTGTAGGCGCCGCGCATGGTCTCATCGGTGACGGCAGCCGACAACTGATACATGGCTTCGTCCATCATCGCCGGGTACAGATCACGCGGGACACGCCCGTCGGCTTTGAATTTGAAAGGCACACCAAAATTGACAACGATGTGATGGCGTTTGAGACCTTGCAGCGATTTTTGCCAGCCGATCGCGCCGCTGATCGCCGCCGGGATGATCACCGCGTCGGCTTTGGTGGCGATGTAGGCGAACCCCTCTTTGGGTCGAGCCAGACCGTCACGCTGGCGCGTGCCCTCCGGGGCGATCAGGATCAACTGACCACTCTTCATCAGCTCGATCGAGTTCATCAGCGCCTTGCGATCGACCGCATCCCGATCGACGCTGTACGACCCCCACCAGCGAATGAAAAAGCTTAAGACGGGGGTACGCATATTCTCGATCTTGGTCATCGGGATCGCGTAACGCTTATCGACCACCGTTATGCACAGCACCGGATCGAGCAGCGAAATGTGATTCATCATCAGCACGGCGGCGCCGTCGGGCGGGATATTGTCCAGCCCATGCACCTCGACTTTAAACAGCAGCGGCATGAGCAGACGCAGCGCGCCGCGCATCAGCCAGCGCCGCCAGGCGATTCGCGGCTGTACCGCGACATATTCCTGTACTGAGAGTTCGCGCTTCATGGACGATCTTTCGGCTTGCGACGCAGCGTGCGACCCGGACGACGCGGCGCACTTTCAGGACGCGCCGAGTCGCCCGTCTTGCGCTTGGGCGTCTGACGCTTTGGCGCGCCCGGTCGCGCGGGGCGCGACGACCCCGACCCAGCAGGTGAGGCGCCAGGACGGTTGCGTCCGCGCGGCGCATCTTCACTGGAACGATCGGGGGAACGATCGCTCGATCGCTCCCCCGATCGCTCGGAGTCGCCGCGCGTGCGCTTGGGCGTGCGACTCTTAGGCGCCCCTGGACGCGCGGGGCGCGACGCACCCGACCCAGCGGGTGCGGCACTAGGACGGTTGCGTCCGCGCGGCGCATCTTCACGCGAGTCGCTGGATCGCTCGGTTTGCCGTTCGGCGTCGCCCGCCGCGCGAGTCGGCTTGCGCCGGATTGGGCGACGCGGCGCGTCTTCGCCGGCTTTACCGGACTTGCTAAAGTCACCACCGGGACGGATCGGCTTGCGCCGTTTCGGAACCGGCGACTCGCCGCTGTCGCGTTCTTCAGCAGGTGCGGTCACAGCATATTTCGGCGCCGGACGGCTGGAGCGGCTCGAAGACGGGCGGGCGGCGCTGGGTCGAGTACTGCTGGGGCGAGCGGCACTGGGACGAGTCGGCGTCGGGCGATCGCCCGGCTCGAATTCGTCATCGACCAGACGGGCGCGCGGACGACGCTGCTCGCCCGTCGTATCGCCGCTTTCTCCGGCGCGGCGTGGACGGCGTGGCGCGCTCGTTTCCGATGCCGCACCCACAGACGCAGTTTTGCCGGTTCCGCGCTTGGGCGCGATCCGGCGCTTCAGGATACGCAGTTCTGGCGCGGGTGTCCTGAGCAGGTCGAGGTCTTTGGGAGTCAGTTCGCGCCATTCGCCAGGGCGCAGTTCCCCGATTGGCAGCAGCCCGATATGGGTGCGCACCAGTCGTCGCACGCGGTGTTCCAGCTTCATCCCAACGCGGCGAATCTGACGTTTGCGCCCTTCGGTCATGATGATGCGCAGCGTCGAGAGCTTCTTGTCGCCGTTGATCAGCTCGACCACGCACGGGGAGGTCTTTTCGTCCTCGTCCAGCACGATACCATTGCGCCACTTGTCCAGCACGTCCATGCCGGGCAAGCCGTCCACATCGACCTTGTAGGTCTTGCTGTGACGATAACGCGGATGGGTGAGGCGCTGCGCCAGGTCGCCGTCGTTGGTCAGCACCATCAAGCCTTCGCTGTCGGCGTCCAGTCGTCCGATCGAAAACAGGTTTTCCTTGATACCGACCAGATCGTAGACCGTCTGGCGCGGATCGCCTTTGTGCGGCTCGGTGGTGGTCAGGACGTGTTTGGGTTTGTTGAGCGCGATATAGATTTTTTTGGCGCGCTCGAATTTCAGGGCGGCGTTATCCACCTGAATCACGTCGGTTTCCGGATCGGCTTTGTCTCCGAGCCTGGCGATGGTGCCATTGACGCGCACGCGCCGCTGCTCGATCAGCGCTTCGGCGGCGCGACGCGATGTCGCCACATTCGCCTGCGCCAGTAATTTTTGCAATCGTTCTTTCACGGTTTTGAACCTACTTCTATCAGTTATCCGATCATTATAGTGCATCGATGGCTTGACAGTGAAAATAGATTTGTGTTAGGTTTGAGTCACCTGGTCGCTATGAGGTGAACCATGTCCGACCTGCGCCAACTGCCGCTCTTTGCCAAGCAGCCGACGACGGACGCCGATCTCAACGTCCACACCCGGCTGATCGACGCGCTGCCGCTGTTTCAGACCTATCTCAGGATGCAGGGAAAGACGGCGCACACCATCGCCGCCTTCACGTCCGATCTGGCGCTGCTGACCGAATATCACGGTGACGCGATGACGCTGGGCGCGTACACCACTCCCCGCCTCAACGAATTCCTGAGCTGGATGGAGAATCGGCGTGGGGTGTCGTGCAGCCGCAAGACCTACGCGCGCCGCGTGACCACGCTCAAGGTTTGTTTCAAGTGGCTCAAAGAGATCGGCGCGATCGGGCACGACCCGGCGAACGCCATTCTACAACGTTCTGGTCCGGCGCCGCTGGCGGACATCCTCACGCCATCACAGGTCGAGTCGGTGCTGCAGGTCGCGCGTCAGATGCGGCGCGCCGACAAGCCTGATGCCCGCCCGGAAATGCTGTTTCGTCTGATCCTGAGCAGCGGCATGAAGAAGAGCGAAGCGATCGCGCTGGCACCTGCCGACATCGAGTACGCCGCCGCCGATACGCTACAGGTCTTCATGCGGCATGAAGGGGCGAAAGATCGCTACCGTGAGCGCGTCGTCCCGCTCGATCCGGCGATCGCGCCCGCGCTGGATGCCTATCTCGCTCAGTACCGACCGCAAACGACGCTGTTCACCTGCACCGCACGCAACCTGGAATACATCCTGGAGGCGATCGGCAGTGCGGCGGGTGTCCCGCACAAGATATCGTTCGAGATGCTGCGCTGGATGTTCGCCGTGCGCGCTTATGACGCCGGGCACGATCCGCAGACCATCCGCGAATGGCTCGGTTTAAGCGAGATCAGTTGGGCGGAGACCTTCGGGAAGGTCAAGCTGTTGTCCGCCAGGATGCGTCCGGCACTGGTTTAATACACCCGCAGCAGCAGCCCTTTCAGATATTCCCCCTCAGGGAATGTCAGTGCGATCGGGTGATCCTCCCCTGCCGATAGCTGGCGGACGATCTGCGCATCGCGTCCGCTGTCTGCCAGCGCGCCAAACACGATCTTCTGAAACAGATCGCGCGTAATCGCCCCCGAACACGAGTACGTCAGCAGACAGCCGCCGGATTTGATCAGCTTGAAGCTGTGCAGATTGAGGTCTTTGTAGCCGCGCGCTGCCCGCTCGACCTGAGCGCTGCTGTGCGCGAACTTCGGCGGGTCGCAGATGACCAGATCGTACTGTTGACCTTCCGCGGTCTGGTCGCGCACAAAGTCGAAAGCATCCCCCTGGATGTACTCGAACTGGTCGGCGCGCCAGGATTTACCGCCCGCGATCGCCCGTTCGGCGATGCGCTCGCTGAATTCCAGCGCATCGCGTGAGGCGTCGAAATTGATCACCTGCCCGGCGCCTGCCTCGATCGCGTGCAGCCCGAAACTACCGGTGTAACTGAACAGATTCAGCACGCGGGCATCCGGCGGCAGCCACGACAAACCTGCCTTGAACAGCCCGCGACTCGGTGCCTGATCGAGATAGTAACCGGTCTTATGCCCCTTGCGGACATCGACGCCCATCGGGAAGCCAGCGCCCTCGTCGATCCAGATCACATTTGGCGGCGCGTCACCTGCCAGGTTCGCGTTGATCTCACGCAACCCCTCTTTGGCGCGCACATCGACATCGCTGCGTTCGTACACGCCTTTAGCGTCGGTCAGGTCGAGCAGCAGCCGGGCGATCAACTCCTTGCGCACGTCGATGCCCATCGTCAGCGCCTGCAAGACCAGCCAGTCGCCGTAGCGATCGACGATCAGTCCAGGCAAAAAGTCGTTTTCGGCGTTGATCAGACGATAGGCGTCGCGCGTCCCGGCGATCGCCCGCCGTCCACTGATTGCCCGCGCCAGCATCCGAGTCCACCACGCATCGTCGATCGCTTCGTCGTCCCAGGTCAGCAGGCGCACCTGTATCTGCGAGCGCGCATTCCAGTAGCCGCGCCCCAGGAACATACCGGTGTGGGTCTCGACCGTGACCAGATCGCCGGGGTCGGGGGTGGCGCCGCGCATTTCGACGATCGCGCCGCTGAAAATCCAGGGATGGCGGTTGAGAATCGGTTTTTCGCGCCCGCGCTCGATGCTGATCCTGGCTTGGGCGCTCGCTTGTTGAGTCATGGGTTATCCGTTAGCGTCAGTTGCGCGGGTAAGTCGGGCGTCTGCTCACGTGGTGAGTCAATTAATTGTAACAGTCCAGCCTCGTCCAGTGTCGGCACCTTGAGGGCGGCAGCTCGTTCAGCTTTGCTGCCGGGCGAGTCGCCGACGACCACATACGAGGTTTTTTTGCTCACAGTGGCGATCACCTTGCCCCCGTGCGACTCGATCAGCATACTGGCAGCGTCGCGCGACAATGTGGGCAGTGCGCCGGTGAGGACAAAGGTCATTCCAGCCAGGCGCTCGCTGGCGCTAAGGCGCGCTTCGGCGTGCATATTCACCCCTGCCGCGATCAACTTGTCGAGTACGGCGCTGTGATAGGGGTCGCAGAACCAGGCATGAATATGGGTCGCCAGTACAGCGCCAATCCCATCGACCGCGTTCAAATCGTCGATCGATGCCGCGCGCATCGCCGCCATGTCGGGAAAGGCGTCCGCCAGCGCGACGCTGATCGTCGATCCGACGCCCTCGATCCCCAGCGCCGTGATCACACGCTGGAGTGGGCGCGTCCTGGCGTCGGCGATCGCATCGAGCAGTTTTTGTGCTTTACGCTCGGCAAAGCGATCGAGCGCCAGCAGTTGCTCGGAGGTAAGCGCGAAAATATCGGCTTCATCACGCAGCAGCCCGCCAGCGATCAGTTGTCGCACCGTCTGCCCGCCAAAGCTCTCCACATCGAGCGCCGTCCGCGAGACGAAAAACTCAATCTGGCGATACACCCGTTCCGGGCAGTAGACATTGGGACACAGGTAATCGACCGCCCCATCGAGCCGCACGATCGCCGTCGCGCAAAACGGACAGTGTGTGGGTGGAGCGATCGGGACTTCGGCGCCTGTGCGCAGGTCAGTGATCACCCCGATGACGTTGGGGATCACATCGCCAGCCCGCTTGACCACGACGGTATCCCCGACGCGAATATCCAACAGCGCCACGTAATCGTAATTGTGCAGCGTCGCGCTGCTCACGGTCACGCCGCCGATGAACACCGGGGTCAGCACGGCGTTGGGGACGATGCGCCCGGTGCGCCCGACGTTGATGATTACGTTGTCGAGCCGCGTGGTCGCCTCGCGCGCCGGGAACTTGTAGGCGATGGCGCCGCGCGGATCTTTGCCGACGACACCGAGTTCGCGGGCGACCCGCAGATCGTTGATCTTGATGACGACCCCGTCGATCTCGGTGTCGAGCGTCTCCCGGCGCGTCTCCCATGTGGGAATCTGTTGGATAATGTGGGTTAAAGTGGGATAGTGCGCCGCGTCGGGTGGGATACGAAACCCCATATCCCGCAGAAAGTTGAGACTATCCCACTGCTTATCCAACATCACCCCGACCGCCTCGACGATCTGATACACATAGGCAGTCAACGGACGGGCGGCAGTGATGCGTGAATCTTTCTGTTTGAGCGCGCCCGACGCGGCATTACGCGCGTTGATGAAGGCAGGCAGTTCCTGCTCGATCTGACGCTGATTGAGCGCGGCAAAGTCGGACCTGAGGTACATCAGCTCGCCGCGCACCACGAGACGGGCGGGCGCTGGCTGAGAGTCGCGCCGTGCCGGGATGCGCAGCGGGATGCTGCGAATGGTGCGCAGATTCGGCGTCACGTCGTCGCCGATCTCGCCGTTGCCGCGCGTGGCGCCCTGGATCAGCACCCCATTTTCGTAGGTCAGCACGATCGTCAGCCCGTCCAGCTTGGGTTCGAGCGTGTAATCGAGCGCCACCCCAGTCGGCAGCAGCTTGCGATTGCGCTCCTCCCAGGCGAGTAAATCGTCAGCGGAATAGCTGTTCGAGAGGCTCAGGATCGGCGCGACATGGCGCACCTTCGCCCAATTGTCGATCAGGTCGCTGCCCGCGCGCTGCGTCGGCGAGTCAGGTGTAATCAGGGCGGGATGCTCCGCCTCGATCGCACGCAGTTCGTTGTAGAGCGCGTCGTATTCGGCGTCACTGACCAACGGCGCACTCACGACGTAATAGTGATGGCTGTAATGGTCGAGCAGATCGCGCAGAGCGGCGGCACGCTGTGACGGGTCGATCATGTCCTCTTACCTTTTTTCCTTGCCCATTTGCGATTCGCGCCTTCGTGTTGCGTTTTTTCGTGGTGTCAGGGCGCGAATACATCCAGGTAATCGGCGGCTGCCCAACCGCGTAGTGTCGGGTCGGCAGGGTCTTGTATCTCCCACCACGTCAGACCATCCGCCTGTGTCGGACCACCGACCACGTTGAATCCGGCGCCCAATGGCGCGTTGAAGCGCTGTGTATTGTTCAAACCTGGTTCGGGGCGCACGTTCAGCCCGTCGATGTTGACGATCACCGCCGATCCGACTGTGATAGTGAGCGGCGTGGGGGTGAAGATGATCGGCGGCAGCGTCGGTCCTTCCAATGCAAACACGGGCACATCGGGAACGAGTGTGGGCGCGGTGATGAACCCAGGGACGAGCGCCGTCGGCGGCTGGTCGGATGTCGCGGTCGGCGGTGCTGTGACGATGACGATCACGGGTTCACCGCCGGGCGCCGTCTGCCCGCCCAGCATCAGCACCAGCGTGACGATCCCAGCCGCGATGCCGAACACCAACAGCAGCATCAACCCGACCGACCAGGCGGGCAGGCTCAACGCGCCGCCGTTACGCCCCCGTTCGCGCGGACGGCTTTCGTCGCGTTTGCGCTTGCCCGGCGGTTCCGGGGGACGCCCACGCGCATCGACAGGCTTCATTGGCTGGGTGCTGCCGGAGTCTACAGTATCTTCTTCCAGACGCCGATTGGACATGATCTAGCCCTCTCGTCTTTTTGTGTGCGCGATGAAGCGGTCGATCGACCCGGCATTGAGAACATGCGCCGCCGACAGCCAGCCGCGCCGCGCGGTCATGATGCCGTAGCGCATATTGTCCATCTCGGATGGCGCGTGGGCGTCGGTGTCGATGGTGATAGGGATACCCAGCTCGCAGGCACGCCGGGCATATTTGGCTTCGAGGTCGAGACGATGTGGATTGGCGTTGATCTCCAACGCGACTCCGCTGGTCACGGCTGCCTCAAAGACCCGCTCCATATCGAGATCGGCACCGTCACGCCCCAGGATAATCTGTCCGCGCGGATGCGCGATCAGGTCGATATGCGGATTAGCGATCGCCTTGATCAATCGTGAGGTGATCTGTTCGCGCGGCTGATCGAGACTTTTGTGCAGCGAGGCGATCACGAAGTCGAGCTGTGCCAGCAGCTCGTCCGGGTAATCGAGCGAGCCGTCGGCTCTGATCTCGACCTCGCTGCCGTGAAAGAGGCGCATTGCTGGTGCGCACTCGGCATCGAGCCTGCGCACCTCGTCCTGCTGCTGCATCAGCCGTGCGGCGGACATATCCTTGCCGATCGCCCCGCTCTCCGAGTGATCGGTGATCACGATCCAGGCGCGTCCGCGCGCCCGTGCCGCCTCGACCATCTCCCGGATGCTCGCCGTGCCGTCGCTCCAGGTAGTGTGCATATGCAGATCGGCGTGGATGTCATCGAGCGTGATCAACGACGGCAGTCTGTGCGCCAGCGCCGCCTCGATCTCGCCCTGATCTTCGCGCAGCTCCGGGGGTATCCAGGGCAAGCCGAGCCGCTCGTATACGTCGGCTTCTTCGGCGCACAGGATCGGATCGGCGCCCGTCGGTTCGCCATTTTTGTTCACGGGGGTCAAGGCATGTTCGTTCAGACTTAAGCCCTGTTCGAGCGCGATCTGACGCAGATGCACATTGTGCGCCTGGCTGCCGCTGAAATATTGCAGCGCCGTCCCCCAGCGCTCCGGCGCGATCACACGCACATCGACCTGCAAGCCGTTGTGCAGCTCGACCGAGCTTTTGCTGTCACCGTGACCCAGCACGCGCGCCACCTCGGCACTGCCGACGAAGGCATCCATGATCGGCTGCGGCTCGGTGCTGGCGACCAGCAGATCGAGATCACCGATAGTAGGACGCCCGCGCCGGATGCTGCCCGCGATCTCCCCCTTGAGCGATCCCGGCAGCAGCAGCAGCCGCGCCAACAGGCTTTCCGCGGTGGTCAGCGCGACATCGATGCGCATCCGCGTATTCGCCGCGCGCCGCCGCAGCGACTCGATCCCTTCCAGGATTTTCGCCTCGGACTTGGCGCCCATGCCCGGCAGATCACGCAGCTTACCATCGCGGGCGGCAGCTTCGAGCGTATCGAGCGTGACGATCCCGGAGGTCTGCCAGAACAGGATCGCCTTTTTCGGTCCGACGCCATTGACATGCAGGATGTCCAGCACGCCGGGCGGAATCTCGTCCGCCAGCCTGTTGTAAAAGTCGAGCGCGCCCGTCTCCAGAATTTCGGTGATTTTGTCCGCAATGATCTTCCCGACATGCGGGATCGACTCAAGTCCGCCATCGGCGGCGATCGCCCGCAGGTCGCGCGCCTGCTCGCGGATCGACTCGGCGGCATTTTTGTAGCTGATCGTGCGAAAGACCGATTCGCCCTTGAGCGCGAGCATCTCCGCGATGCGGTCGAACAGATCGGCAATCTCTCGGTTGGTCATGCACGCCTCTTGCGTCCGTATTCTGATGGGAACGCGATTAGAACGTCCGTGTTTATCCCTAGCAGTATGGCTCAGGTCGCGCGCGGCGTCAAGCGAAAATGCGCGTCGGCTGGTGTGACAGAGCGACTCTGAATTCTGGTGTTGACGGCTCTTGACAGGTCACTACGCATCATTGTATCCTAACAGGGTCTCAGCGGTGTACCCGCCCCTGTGATTTATCCGCGCGAGTAAGTAGGTCATCCATGCACTATCGCTCCAGCTAAATCCGCACATCGTGATCGCTATTTGTGCTGCCTGGAGGCGACAACCGCATGTCCCCGCTCTTATCCCTTGCCGGAATCGGCAAATCGTATCAACTGCGCCGCGTCCTCGACGACGTAACGCTCTATCTGCACCCTGGAGCGCTACTATTGGACGAGCCGACCAACGATTTCAGCTTCGATGTGGTCGAGGGTTTGGAGGCGGCATTGGCATCATTTCCGGGTGCGATCGTGGCTGCCTCGCACGACCGCCGTTTCATCGCGCGCTTTTTGCAGTCCGGTGGCACACAATCGCATCTCCAGGATGGGATGATCCGATCGTCTTAAACCCCCTGACGCGCCCATGCCCATCCTGCCAGAATGTGCTTCACTGGGGACTTGACAGCGTTCAAGGAGCATTCCATCATGATTTACGACCCCAAACAAGCCGAATTCGAGCAAGAAGACGAGATCGAGGTCGATAAGGCAGAAGGACAGCGCGATCAGAACACCGTCGAGACCAAAGTCGGGCGCAATCCCGATCAGGCTGAGGGCGACCGCGACAGTGCCGAGGACGATGATCTGCCAGATGTCGGCGGCACGGATTAGACAGATCGTCAGTCCATGAAAAATGATCAAAAAACGACCCCGTACAATCCGGGGTCGTTTTTTGATCTGAACGCTGTTTTAAGGCATTTTTACAGCATGTGATGACTAGACAGCGGGGACGATGCTGCAATCACCGGTCGAACGCACGGCGTCGCTGCGCACGAAACCGCCTTCGATCTGATACCAGGTGAAGCCGCTGGTATCGGTGCTGCGCCCGGTGACCATCATCGGGGTGTTGTTCGCCAGGCTGCCGACGACATCCGAGTCCAGCGAAGCGGCAGCGCGGATGTTGGTGTCGCTCGCGCTGACCATGCAATCGCCGGTCATCATGCCTTCGGTCATCATCATGGCGCTCGCCATCGTGCCTTGTCCACCGGTCAACGCGCTGAACGGGGTCACGTCGATCACGCCTTCATCACCAACCAGGGCGAGGATCGCCTCGGCGCCGGGGAACGGAGCGGGTCCGACGAAACCATCAGCGCCTTCCAAAAATGGCTGGAAGAGGGGGGCAACTTCCGAGGTGTTATAGAACAATGGTTCCTTCAGGGTCTGGAACGTGGGCTGGAGTCCACCCATCAGACGCAGCAGCGCCTGGTGTTCGGCTTCCACGCCGACGAGCTGCGCGGTCGTGGCAGCCAGCAGCGGCTCGCCCAGTTCGGCGAAGCGGCGAGTCGCAGCCAGATACGCGGCGACGAACCAGTTTTCAGCGGTGTTGCTGGTCTCGACGAACAGGCGGCGGTTGGTGAACAGCTCCGCCGGGACGAAGAATTCGCTCGCCAGCGACGCGCCGCCATTGGCTTCCAGGTACATCAGATGCTTCAGCTCGGAGTCCAGGAATGCCTTCAGCTGGCTGACTTCTTCGGCACTCAATGCCAGTTCGGCAGCCGAATTGATGGCGTTGAAATAGTGGGTACAGGCGAAGGTTTCCGCCGTAGCCGCCAGATCGAGCATCGTTTTGGGAGTGTCGCCATCGGTCTGACCGAAGACGCGGCTGTAACCGAACAGACCACCAAAGCTGACAGCCGAGGCACCAGCGGCAACTGCGCCGGTCTTGAGGATATTACGACGCGAGATATTGCTCATTTTTGCTTATCCTTTATTGGAAAACAGGAACCTTGCCGATCGCCAATGCGATAGGCAGCAGCGGTGAAAGACGAGTGCAACTGCTGTCTTTCTGTTCCGAAAGCGCAAATGAGCAAGGAAGATGCAGATCGATGAAGCGCAGTGCGACTTAGAATGGAGCTGAAATGCCGGAAACAGCCGAAATATTACGGACTACAAGTCGTCATTTCCGTTGCCAGAGCTGGTAGACTCGTAGAGTGCCTGAGCAAGCGCATTCACAAAACTATTCGACAGCCTCTTCAACAACAGATGACTTAGCAGAGTTCTACTTATGCAGTTCTCATAAAATCGCTCATGGTCTTCTGCTTGACAGCGCTGTGCTTTAAGGTTACGCTCATATCCACAATTGAAATCTACATCGACGTTGACCTGAACGAGTAAGTCCGCACACGGCGCCACAGAGAGCCGCCCCCCGGCTGAGAGGGCAGCGCGCACGCGCAGACCGAATGGATCAGCGAGTCGCAGACGCGAACGTCCGGCAAGGCGCCGGGTTCAGTAGCGGCTGCCGGGTTCGCCACCGTTATCATGGCGAGGGTATCGGCGCTCCGGTGAGTTACGCGCGCCCGTACTCGAAAGCGGCGTCCGGCTTCACATCCGGCGCAAACAAGGTGGCACCACGGGAACCCCACTCGTCCTTGAACGGGTTGGGGTTTTTTGATCCCTGTTTGCTTTTTGGAGAGGATGTGAAACGATGGTCTCTGTGATGATGGCAGCCGGAACGACGGTGCAGCCCAACCGCGAACAGGTACATCACCTGTTCGACCAGGGTGATCTGGTGCCCGTCTATCGGCGGCTGCTGGCAGACCTCGAGACTCCAGTCTCGGTGTATATCAAGCTGGCGCATATGGGCACGGTGTCGTTCCTGTTGGAGAGCGTCGAGGGCGGCGAACAGGTCGGACGCTATTCCTTCCTGGGCGTCAATCCAAAGGGTGTGATCATGGTGCGAGACGGCATCGTCACCCGCACGCTGCACGGGGAGACGACCACGCGCCCGCTGGATGTCGGCGAAGACCCGCTGGGCGCGGTCGAAGCCGAATTTGGGCGCGTGCGCCCGGTGCCAATCGAAGGCTTGCCACGTTTCGTCGGTGGCGCAGTCGGCTTTGTCGCCTATGACTGTGTGCGCCATTTCGAGCGCGTGCCTGATACCGCTGTCGATGAGCTGGATGTGCCGGATGTCGCCTTCATGCTGGCGGACACGCTGGTCATCTTCGACCACGCCAAACATCAACTGATCATCCTGGCAAACGCGCATGACCTGGGCGACCGCGATGCCGCGTTTGACGACGCAGTCGATCGCATCGATGCGATCACCGACGCGCTCAGGCAGCCGCTGATTTTGCCACCTCCATCGGCGCCGCCGCTCGACGCGCCCATGCAGAGCAACATGACTCAGGCACAGTACGAGGCAGCCGTGATCGCCGCTAAAGAATATATCGCGGCGGGCGACGCCTTTCAGATCGTGATCTCACAGCGTCTCAGCCGACCGACCAGCGCCAGCCCGCTCACCATCTACCGGGCGCTGCGCGCGACCAACCCATCCCCATACATGTTCTTCCTGCGCTTCAGCGACGAGTTTTCGCTGGTCGGTGCCTCCCCGGAAATGATGGTACGCCTGGAGGACGGGATCGCCACCACCCGACCGATCGCCGGATCGCGTCCGCGCGGCAGCGACGCCGCCCACGATGCCGCGCTCGCCGCCGAGCTGCTGGCAGACCCTAAGGAACGCGCCGAACATATCATGCTGGTCGATCTGGGGCGCAACGATCTGGGACGAGTCAGCGAGTACGGCTCGGTCAAGGTCACCGACATGATGCACGTCGAGCTGTACTCGCACATCATGCACATCGTCAGTCATGTGCAGGGACGCCTGCGCTCCGGCATGAACGCCTTTGACCTGCTGCGCGCGACCTTTCCGGCAGGCACTCTCAGCGGGGCGCCCAAAGTGCGGGCGATGGAGATCATCGAGGCGCTGGAGGGCACGCGGCGCGGTACCTATGGCGGCGCGGTCGGCTATTTCAGCTTCGACGGCTCGATGGACACCTGCATCACCATCCGCGCCGCCCTGATCAAGGACGGGACGGTGTATATTCAGGCGGGCGCGGGCATCGTCGCCGACAGCGTGCCCGCCAGTGAGTATGCCGAGACCCTGAGCAAGGCGCGCGGCATGGCGGTCACGATCCAGCGTGCCGAGCAGGGGTTGACCTGATGCACAGCCGTACTACAACGACGACTTCCCGATCTTATTTGCGACACACAAAGGGGTAGTGACCATGAGCGTGCGACGAATCATTTTCTTTCGTCCTGGGGAAACCAACTGGAATCGTGAGGGGCGCTGGCAGGGATGGGTCGCCGCGCCGCTCAACGAGCAAGGCAGGCACCAGACAGAAGCACTGGCAAAATATGTGCGCAACATCGGTATGACCGCGCTCTATACCAGCGATCTGCGCCGCGCGATACAGACCGCCGACATGCTGGCACAGCCGCTCGGCTTTGCGCCGACCCCCGACGCGCGCCTGCGCGAACGCAGCATCGGTTCGTGGCAGGGTTTGACACTTGAAGAGATGGAATTGTGGTATCCCGACGATTATGCCACCATGCTCACCAACATCGACGAATACCGTATACCGGGCGGCGAGTCGCGCAATGATGTGCGCGTGCGCGTCATGGCGGCGCTGGACGAGATCATGGCGAGCGCCTCGCACGAGACGATCGGCATCCTCTCGCACACCACAGCGATTAAAATCATGCTGGCGGCGCTGGTGCCCTCTTACGATCCATTGTATGTCGAGCTGGACAACACCTCGGTGACCACCATCCACCGCAGAGACGATCAGTGGATGATCGCCGCCGTCAACGACCGGATGCACCTGGATGGACTGGACGCGGGTTCCGTCCGCGAGATCGAGTCGAAAAAATCATGATCCTGGTGATCGACAATTACGACAGCTTCACCTACAACCTGGTGCAGCTCCTGGGCGAGCTGGGCGCCGAGCTATGTGTCGTGCGCAACGACAGGATCGACATTGCCGGGATACGCGCGCTCGATCCCTCACATATCGTCATCTCCCCCGGACCTGGTGATCCGGACTCGGCGGGAGTCTCGCTCGACGTGATTCGTGAGCTGGGCGCGACCGTGCCCTTACTGGGCGTGTGCCTGGGTCACCAGTCGATCGGACAAGCCTATGGCGGCGTGGTCAGGCGCGCCGATCGGCTGATGCACGGCAAAATCAGCGCCATCCATCACCACGACGATCCGATGTTTGCAGGTGTGCCCAACCCCTTTGACGCGACGCGCTATCACAGCCTGATCGTGGAAGAGGCGACCCTCCCCGCCGACCTGATCGTCACCGCTGCGACCGCCGAAGGCGAAATGATGGCGATGCGCCACGTACTGCATCCGGTCTACGGTGTACAGTTTCACCCGGAGAGTATCCTGACCACGCACGGGGTGCGCATTTTGCAGAATTTCCTGCAGGTCGCACTCGTGGCAGCGGCATAGGGTGGCTGCCATGAACGATGCGATCATGAGCGCTCCCGCTATGATGGATATACAAAAGGCGATCGACCTGCTTAGTCGGTTCGGTCATTTACGCGACAGCGACGCCGAGTCGGTCATGGGACAGATCATGACCGGCGGCGCCAGCGACGCCCAGATCGGCGCCTACCTGATGGCGCTGCGCATGAAAGGTGAGACCCAGGACGAGATCGTCGGCAGCGCGCGGGCAATGCGTGCCAATTCGGAAAAGGTGCGTACCCGCTTCGACGGCGCCGACCTGCTCGACACCTGCGGTACAGGCGGTGACAAATCCGGCACCTTCAATATCAGCACGACGGTCGCGTTCGTCGCGGCAGGCGCCGGATTGCGCGTCGCCAAGCACGGCAACCGCGCCTCGTCCAGTCAGTGTGGCAGCGCCGATGTGCTGGCGGAACTAGGCGTCAATCTCGACCTGACGCCCGATCAGGTCGCGGGCTGTATTGAGGAAGTCGGGATTGGTTTCCTGTTTGCCGCCCGGCTGCACCCGGCGATGAAACACGCTATCGGTGCCCGGCGTCAAATCGCGGTGCGGACGATCTTCAATATTCTGGGACCACTGACCAACCCCGCTGGCGCGCGGCGGCAGCTCGTAGGCGTGTTCGCCGCCGATCTCACGCCGATGCTGGCGGGGGTATTGGGCGACCTGGGCGCGGTGTCGGCGCTGGTGGTCAGCGGCTATGGCGGACTCGACGAACTGACTACGACAGGCGACAATCAGATTAGCGAATACAAAGACGGAGCCGTGCAGACGACCACACTGGCACCGGAGTCGCTCGGTTTCGCGCCCGCCAGCATCCACGACCTGCTCGGCGGTGACGCGCCCACCAATGCAGCCATTTTACGCGGCGTGCTGGATGGGTCGATGCAGGATGCCAAACGGGATGTCGTGCTGCTCAACACGGCGGCGGCGTTGATCGCCGGCGGACGGGTGAGCAATTTCGAGGACGGCTTGCAGATCGCCAGAGAGACCATCGACTCCGGCGCGGCGCTGGCAAAGCTGGAGGCGCTGATCACGCACACTCGCGCGCTGGCGCAGGGGGTCTCGTGAGCACCTTCGTCCAGACCGACACCATCCTCGACCGCATCCTGACCGCGAAACAAGCGGTGATCGCGGCGCTGCGTCCGCAAATCACAGTTTTGCGGGCGGAGGTGGAATCGGCGCCGCCTGTGCGCGACTTTGCGGCGGCGCTGCGACGCAACACTGTAGCGCTGATCGCGGAGGTGAAACAGGCGTCACCGAGCAAGGGCGTGCTGATCGATCCATTCGATCCGGTGGCGCTGGCGACGATCTACGCTGACAACGGCGCATCGGCGCTGTCCATATTGACCGACGAGCCGTTTTTCATGGGTCACTTGGATCACCTGATCGCGGCGCGCGCCGAGGTGGCGATCCCGGTCTTGCGCAAAGATTTTCTGATCGACGAAGCCCAGATTTATCAGGCGCGGGCAGTGGGCGCCGACGCCGCGCTGCTGATCGTCATGGCGCTGGAGGACGGGCAGCTGCGCGATCTGCACGCGCTGATCGTGGGACTGGGCATGAGCGCGCTGGTTGAAGTCCACAACGAGGCGGAATGTGAACGCGCGTTACGGGCGGGGGCGCGGATGATCGGCGTCAACAACCGTGACCTGCGCACCTTTCACGAAGACCTGAATACGACCGCGCGCGTCGCGGCGCTGGTGCCCGGTGATGTGATCCTGGTCGCCGAAAGCGCGATGCGCACCGCCGACGATGTGGCGGCGATGGGTCAACACGGCGCTGATGCTGCCCTGGTCGGCGAAGGACTGCTCAAAGCTGCGGACGTGGCAGCGCAGGTGCGCGCGTTCGCGGGGCAGCCGCGTCGAGTCGGCGCGCGCGGGGTGACGGCATGATCCGCGTCAAAATCTGTGGGATAACCACCATCGACGATGCCCGTGCCTGTGCCGAGGCAGGTGCCGACATGATCGGCTTGAACTTCTACAAAAAGAGTCCGCGCGCGATCGGCAGCGACACGGCGCGGGCGCTGTGCGCAACGCTGCGTGACGAGTACGGGGCTGCCTGTCCGCTGTTCGTCGGCGTGTTCGTCAACGAGACGATGGGCGCGATCTCAATCATGATGGATCATGTCGGGCTGAATTATGTCCAACTCAGCGGCGACGAGTCGGTCGAGATGCTGCGCGAGCTGCTCGGCACTGCCTACAAAGCCATCCGTCCGCGCACCGCGACCGAGGCTGCGGACGATCTGAGCTATTTCGCGCCTGGCGCTCCCACCGATGTGCAAATTCCATCGCTGCTGATCGATGCCCCACACAGCACGCTTTACGGCGGTACGGGCATCAATGCCTCGGACGAGGTGGTGCTGACCACGAAAGCCGCGACCGCGCGACTGATGCTGGCAGGCGGCTTGACCCCGGAAAACGTGGCGGCGCGGATCGCGGCGGTGCAGCCCTGGGGAGTCGATGTCGCCAGCGGTGTCGAATCGGGCAGCCCCGGTCGGAAAGATCACGGCAAGATACGCGCGTTCGTCGCCGCCGCGCACGGCGCACCCGCTACAGAATCTTAGAGAAGCCTGGATAACGGTGAACAAAATGGCAGACCAGATCGATCCACAGACCGGGATGTATATTCCCGTCGGCACGACCGCTGTACCCGACGCGCGCGGCTATTTTGGCGAATTTGGCGGGCGCTACGTCCCGGAGACGCTGATCCCCGCGCTCGACGCATTGGTGATCGCCTACCACGACGCGATGCGCGATCCGTCGTTTCAAGCGCGGTTAGCCCATTTGCAGGCGACCTATACCGGACGCCCTACCCCGGTCAGCTATGCCGAACGCCTCAGCGAACAACTTGGCGGCGCGCGCATCTATCTCAAGCGCGAAGACCTGGCGCACACGGGCGCGCACAAGATCAATAATGCCCTCGGTCAGGCATTGCTGGCACAGCGGATGGGCAAGCAGCGGGTGGTGGCGGAGACGGGTGCGGGACAGCACGGCGTCGCCAGCGCGACGGTATCGGCGCTGCTCGGCTTGGACTGTCACGTCTACATGGGCAGTGTCGATATGGCACGGCAGCAGCCGAACGTCTTTCGTATGAAGCTGCTTGGCGCGGAGGTGATCCCAGTCGAGAGCGGCAGCAAGACGCTCAAGGACGCCATCAACGAGGCGATCCGCGACTGGGTGACGCACGTCGATGACACATTTTATCTGCTCGGATCGGCGCTCGGTCCGCATCCGTATCCGATGATGGTGCGCGACTTTCAGAGTGTAATCGGCATCGAGGCGCGTGCGCAGATGCTCGATCAGGTCGGACGACTGCCCGACGTGTGCATCGCCTGTGTCGGCGGCGGCAGCAACGCTATCGGCTTGTTTCACGCCTTCCGCGACGATCCCGACGTGGAACTGATCGGAGTCGAGGCGGGCGGTCACGGTATCCTGAGCGGAGAACACGCCGCGCGTTTTGGAGACCTTAGCGTCAGTCGTCCGGGCGTGCTGCACGGCACGCGCTCGTTCGTGATGCAGAACGCCGACGGACAGATCATGAATACGCACAGCATCAGCGCCGGGCTGGATTACGCCTCGATTGGGCCCGAACACGCCCATCTGCGCCAGGAAGAACGCGCCTTTTATACCAGCGCCACCGACGATGAAGCGCTGTCAGCCTTGCAGACCCTCAGCCGCACCGAGGGCATCATCCCGGCACTGGAGAGTGCGCACGCGGTCGCGGAGGCGATCAGGCGCGCCCCAACCATGTCAAAGGATGCGATCCTGCTGATCAATCTGTCCGGTCGTGGCGACAAAGACCTGAACACGGTGATCGAGGCGCTCGGATGAGCGTCAGGCAGCTTCATTCCGTGTCGGCGCTGCCGATCGCGCCCGACGGTCGGGTGCTGTTGCAGCAGCGCGACGACAAACCGACCATCCCCTACCCCGGCGCCTGGACATTCTTTGGCGGCGCGGTCGAGGGTGGCGAGTCCTACGACGAGGCGGTGCATCGTGAAGTCCTGGAAGAACTCGGTATCGCGCTGCCACTGCATTACTGGATGACCTATCTGTGCGCGGTGCGCTCGATCCCCGGCGAGGTCGAGCAGTGGGTGCATGTCTACTATGGTGATCTGCATCAGCCTGTCGAATCGCTGACACTGTCTGAAGGACAGGCGATGGCGCTCTACGACGCCGACAGCGCCAGCCGCCTTACGCTCGGATTCGGCAAGTCGCCGATCCTGGCACGCTTTTTCGCAGAGGTTCCCGATCTCGTCCGGGATGCGACCAAAACAGCCAGAGTTGAAACACAGGGAGCAATAGCGATGCACCAGCGTGAGACAGTCGGTCTGGAGTCACTGCACGCCATGTTCACGCGGGCAAAGGCGGACGGTCGATCGGCATTTTTGCCCTACTTCCCGATCGGCTACCCCGATTATGACGCCTCTTTGGATGCAATCCGGGCGATGGCGGCGGCGGGCGTCGATGGTTTCGAGATCGGTATCCCGTTCAGCGATCCGCTGGCAGACGGACCCGTCATCCAGGCTGCTACGCAAAAGGCGCTCGAAAACGGCATGACCGTGCGTCGTTGTCTGGAAGCGGTGCGCAGCCTGCGCGAAGAAGGCATCGACCAGCCGATGCTGATGATGGGCTACGTCAATCCGTTGCTCGCCTACGGCGTCGAGAAGTTCGTTCTCGACTCTAAAGCCGCTGGTGCCGACGGGCTGATCGTCCCCGATCTGCCACCCGAAGAAGCGGCACAGTTGATCGCGCTGTGCGAACGGCACGATATGGGGCTGATCTTCTTTTTGGCGCCCACCAGCAGCGCCGAACGGATCGCGCTGGTGGCAGGCGTGGCGCGCGGCTTCATCTACGTGGTTGCGCTCACCGGAGTCACCGGCGCGCGGACGCAGCTGCCGCCCGAACTCAGCCAGTTCATCGCGCGGGTGCGCGCCAGCAGCGGCGATGTGCCCCTGGTGATGGGGTTTGGCATCAGCACACCAGAACAGGCACGACAGGTTGGCGCGCTGGTAGACGGCTTCATCGTCGGCAGCGCGCTGGTGCGCGCCGGAGCGCAAGGGACGGAGGCGGTCGCGGCACTGACGCGCGGCATCCGGGAAGCGATCGCGCCAATGGGCTGATCACGCCGCAGATCATTCACACAATTTCACAAAATTACGACGGTTGTTCGCAGGATCACCTCAGGTACAAGGCTTTCATCGAAGCTGGTGCGCGCGCGTTGACAGTGCCGTCTCGCTCATGCTATGGTTCCTCACTTTTTGACGCTGGCGATCAGTGTGAAATAATGAGACATGGGACGAGGAGCAGTGGCGATGAAATTTCGAGGCGTGCGCGGCGCGACCACCGTCGAACAGGACAGCGCCGACGCGATCCTGACGGCGACGCGCGAATTGTTAGAATTGTTGATCGAGGCGAACAGTCTCACAGAAGACGACATCGCCAGCATCATTTTCACGACCACGCCTGACCTGCGGGCGACATATCCGGCGAAGGCAGCGCGTGAACTGGGCTGGACACAGGTGGCGCTGATGGGCTGCCAGGAGATGGACGTACCCGGCGGGGTGGCGCGCTGCATCCGCGTGCTGATTCACTGGAACACGATAAAGGCGAACCACGAATTGAGACATATCTTTCTCAGACGGGCGACTGCACTGCGCCCCGACCTGTCACCGACCGCGAACGCGAACGGGAGGACGGATTGAGCGCATTTTACGCGCAGCATCTGACAGTCGTAGGACTCGGACTGATGGGCGGCTCGCTGGCGCTGGCGCTGCGTGATTGTGCTAAGACGATCACTGGCGTAGACGTGGGCGTCGAGGCGCGTGAATATGCGCTGGCACATGGCATCGTCGATCACGCCACCGATGATCTGCGTGAAGGAGTGAGCCGCGCCGATGTGGTGCTGCTGGCGGCGCCTGTCAAGGCGATCATCGCCATGATTGAAGGACGGCTGGGCGCCTATCTGCGTTCCAACACCCTGCTGATCGACATCGGCAGCACCAAAGCGGACATCTGCGAGTCGATGCGCGAGCTGCCCGTCGGCATCCAGGCGATCGGCGGGCACCCGATGACAGGCAAAGAATATCCAGGGATTGCCTACAGCGACGCCGACCTGTATAAGAATCGTCCATTCGTATTGTGTCCATCGCGGCGTACCACCCCCGCGACGCGCGATCGCGCGCTGGCACTGGTCGAGGCGCTGGGCGCGGTGCCGATCGAGATGGAGGCTGCCCGCCATGATCGCGTTGTGGCTGCCATCAGCCATCTGCCGTATTTGTTGAGCGCGGCGCTGGTGGCGACGGTCAGCCGTGAGGGAGAGACCGATGACGCGGTCTGGCGTCTGGCTGCGGGCGGCTTCCGCGATATGTCGCGTCTGGCTGCCAGCGACCTGGGCATGATGGGCGATATTCTCAATACCAATACCCGCGCGGTAGCGACGCTGCTGGCACAGTTTCGGATGCAGCTCGCCATGATGGAGGCGGCGCTGATCGCGCAGGAGAATGGCAAATTGACGGACATGCTCCGGCCGGTGCGTGAAGCGCGCCTGGCGTGGGGACAGCGGCAGGAGAAAAAATAAAGTGGCGGTCGATCAATTCATCATCGAACCTGGCGCGGCGCTCAAAGGTGAGACGACTGTACCCGGTGACAAGTCGATTTCGCATCGCGCGGTCTTGTTCGGCGCGCTGGCACAGGGCACATCTCAGGTGCGCGGCTGGCTGGCGGCGGGCGACACCGAGGCGTCGCTGCGCGCGGTGCAGACGCTCGGCATCCGTGTCGAGCGGCACGACAAACAGTCGCTCACACTGCACGGCGGCGATTTGCGCGCGTCTGACGTGCCGCTCGATCTGGTCAACGCCGGCACGGGCATCCGACTGCTGACCGGGATCATGGTCGGTCAGTCGTTCGCCAGCACACTGGACGGCAGCGAGCAATTGCGCCGCCGCCCGATGAACCGCATCATCAACCCCTTACGCACGATGGGCGCCGACATCGAGGGCACCAACGGCTACGCGCCGCTGTACGTGCGTCCGGCGCACTTGCGCGCCACTCGGTACGACATGCCCGTCGCCAGCGCCCAGGTGAAGAGTGCGCTGATCCTCGCTGGCTTGTACGCCGACGGCGAGACGGTCATCACGCAGCCGGGACCTGCCCGCGACCACACCGAGCGCATGTTGCAGGCGATGGGCGCCGATATCACGGTCAGCGACGACGGCAATACCGTGCGCATCCTGCCGATCGTGGGCAGCGGCGCGCTCCATCCGCTCGATTTCACGGTGCCGGGCGATGCGTCATCGGCGGCATTTCCGGTCGTGGCGGCGCTGCTGGTGCCCGGCAGCAGTATCACCCTGACCAACATCAATCTCAACCCGACGCGCACCGGGATATTCGACGTGCTGAGGGCGATGGGCGCTGACATCGCCCTCGAGACGACGGGCATGGCGGCAGGCGATCCGGTCGGGCGGATCACCGTCCGCCACAGCGCGCTCAAGGGTGTCGAGGTCGGCGGCGACGTGGTGGTGCGCATGATCGACGAGTTTCCGGTGTTCATGATCGCGGCACTGCTGGCACATGGGGAGACGATCGTGCGCGATGCGCAGGAATTACGGGTGAAAGAGACCGATCGGATCGCGGTCATGGCATCAGAACTGCGCAAGATGGGCGCGGTTATCACCGAGCTGCCTGACGGCTTCTCGATCACGGGTGGACAGGCACTGCGCGGCGCGACGGTTGAAGGACACGATGATCATCGCATCGCCATGAGCCTGTCGATCGCCGGGCTGGTCGCGGAAGGGGTGACCCACGTGCATGACGCCCACTGTGCCGCCGACTCGTTCCCCGGCTTTGCCGAGACGCTGACAGCGATCGGTGGGCATGTGCGCGTCGAGGCGCTGTGATGACCGATATGATCACGGGCGTGATCGGCTTTCCGATCGACCATTCGCTCAGTCCGGTCATGCACAATGCGGCATTCGCGGCATTGGGTCTGACCGAGTGGCGCTACGAAAAGATGCTCACCCCGCCCGATGTGCTGCGTCACAGCCTGAAAGAGCTGCGCAATCACGGCGTGGTCGGCGTCAACGTGACGATTCCGCACAAACGCGCGGTCATGCCCTTCGTGCGCGCCGATGCGATCGCGCGGGCGATCGGCGCGGTCAACACCATCGATCTGCGTGACAACAGCGCGACGAATTCCGATGCAGCGGGCTTCATGGGCGATCTGCAGGCGCACGGCGTCGATCCACGCGGGATGCGCGTCGCGGTGTTGGGGGCGGGTGGCGCGGCGCGCGCGGCGGTCTACGGGCTGGTCGAGGCGGGCGCCTGGGTGAGCGTGGTCAATCGCACCCCAGAAAATGCGATCGAGCTGATCGCCAATCTTGGTTTCACCGATTCGGTGACCGCCGCCGGACTCGATGCCGTCGAGACCGCCGACCTGATCGTCAATGCCACCTCGGTCGGTATGATGCCGCGCAGCGACGAGTCTCCCCTGCCCGACGACGCACCTGTTCGTACAGGCGTCGTCTGCTACGATATGGTCTACCGACCTGCTCGCACCCGCCTGATGGCGCAGATCGAGGCGGGAGGCGGGCGCGCCATTGGCGGATTGGGGATGCTCGTCCGTCAGGGGGCAGTCGGTTTCACGCTGTGGACGGGTCAACCCGCACCAATTGCCGTGATGCTTGATGCTGCAAAGTCGGCATTAGGGGACTAGAATAGAAGCAGCACTGCCGCACACATTCAACGAACTGGAACAGGCATGATACGTTTTTTGACGGCTGGCGAAAGTCACGGACCTTCGCTGACGGCTATCCTCGAAGGATTGCCCGCTGGTCTTCCGGTCTCCAGCGCCGACATCGACCGCGAGCTGCTGCGCCGCCAGACAGGGTACGGTTCCGGCGGACGCATGAATATCGAGCAAGACAAGGTTCACATCACCAGCGGTATCATGAACGGGGTGACCACAGGCGCTCCAATCGCGCTGATCGTCGAAAACCGCGATTATAAGAACTGGCGCGAGAAAGACATCGCCCCCATGACCACCCCCCGCCCCGGTCACGCCGATCTGACAGGCGCGATCAAATACGGCTACCGCGATCTGCGCGTCGCGCTGGAGCGTGCCAGCGCGCGTGAGACCACGATGCGCGTGGCGGTCGGCGCGATCTGCAAACGCCTCCTGGAAACGTTCGGGATCAGCGTCGGCGGCTATGTCACCCAGATTGGCGATGTGGTCGCAGCAATCGATCCACTTGTTGATTACGCCGACCGTTTCACGGCTGCGGAAGCCAGCGACGTGCGTTGTCCCGATCCAGCGTCGGCAGAACGGATGCACGGGGCGATTCGGGCGGCAAAGGTCGCCAAAGATACGTTGGGCGGGGTGATCGAGGTGGTCGCGCTGCATGTGCCCCCCGGTCTGGGGTCGCATGTGCATTACGACCGCCGACTCGACGGGAAGATCGTCGCGGCAATGGTCAGCATTCACGCCATGAAAGGCGCCGAGATCGCCGATGCCTTTGCCAACGCGGGCAGGCGCGGCTCGGAAGTCCACGATCTGATCATGCGCCGCGACGATGGCTCGCTCTACCGCCAGACCAACCGCGCGGGCGGCTTGGAAGGCGGGATCACCACTGGCGAACCGATCGTGTGCCGCGTGGCAATGAAGCCGATCGCCACCGTGATGCAGTCGCTTGCCTCGGTCGATCTGGCGAGCGGGCAACCAGAGCCGACCAGCTACGAGCGCAGTGACCACTGCGCCACCCCGCGCGCGGTGCCAATCCTGGAGTCGATGATGGCGTTCGTGATCGCCGAAGCCCTGCTTGAAAAGCTGGGCGGCGACAGCCTCGACGAGCTGCGGACGCGCTTTGCCGCGCTGCGTCGCGCCCATCTCGACGATCTGACGATGGACAACGTAGATTGGCGCTTCGGCTATGAACGCTGAACGCGAACGCAATATCGTCATCACCGGATTCATGGCGACGGGCAAGACGACCGTCGGTGGACAGGTGGCGCGCCTGGTCGGGCGTCCGTTCGTCGATGCCGACGAGGAGATCATCCGGCGAGCGGGCATGTCGATCCCGCAGATATTCGAGCGCGATGGTGAGGCAGGTTTCCGCACCCTGGAACGCCAGGTGTGCTTCGACCTGGCGAGCGAACGCAAAATGGTGATCGCCACAGGCGGCGGAATGCTGGTCGATCCGGAAAATCGGAGGCGGATGCAGGCGACCGGTTTCGTCGTCTGTCTGGACGCCGAGGCGGAGATCATCGGCGCACGGCTGGCGAACAATGCAGAACGTCCGCTGTCAGGCGATTGGGCGGCGCTGCTGGACAAGCGGCGCGCTGTGTATGCCGCCATCCCGCTGCACATCAACACGACGGGCAAGACCCCGGAAGGGATCGCACAGGAGATCGTCGCATTGTGGCAGAACGACTCAGCGTAAGCGCGCCCGACGGCGCCTATCCGATCATGATCGCCCCCGGCGCGCTGGCGGCGATCGGCGCGCCGGATTACGCTGTCGGCGGGGCGCCTGCCGCCATCATCACCAACGACTCGATCGCGGCGCTGTACGCCGATCGACTGCGCAGTCTGCTGCCCGATGCGACGCTGATCGCCATCCCGGACGGTGAGGCGTACAAGACATTGGCGACGGTCGCGCTGCTGTATGATCGATTGATCGCGGCGAAACTGGATCGCGCCGCGACGGTGATCGCCTTTGGCGGCGGCGTGGTCGGCGATATCGCTGGGTTCGCGGCGGCGACCTACCTGCGCGGCGTGCGCTTTGTGCAGGTGCCGACCAGCCTGCTGGCGATGGTCGATTCCAGTGTCGGCGGCAAAGTCGGGGTGGATCTGCCACAAGGCAAAAACCTGGTCGGCGCGTTCAAGCAGCCCGCCGCCGTGATCATCGACCCCGATCTGCTCGCCACCCTACCCGACCGCGAGCGACGCTGTGGCATGGCGGAGATCATCAAGCACGGACTGATCGGCGATCCCGGTCTGCTCGACTGGATCGGGCGGGCGCCCACGCCGGAAAACGACGCTGCGCTGGTGCGTCGCGCGGTGCAGGTCAAGATCGAGGTGGTACAGCGTGATCCATATGAACAGGGTGAACGCGCCCACCTCAACCTGGGGCACACCTTCGGACACGCGATCGAGATCATATCGGGGTTCGCGTTCGCGCATGGCGAAGCGGTGGCGATCGGTTTGGTAGCGGCGGCACAGTTATCGACGGCGATCGGGGTTGCCGATGCCAGTCTGGTCGATCGCGTTAAAGCGTGGGTCGAATCGGTCGGTCTGCCTGTCTCGATGGGCGCGCTCGATGCGGATGCGGTCTATGCGGCGATGGGCACCGATAAGAAAAAGAGCGCTGGACGGCTGCGGTTCGTCGTTTTGCGCGATCTGGGACGCCCGGAAGTGGTCGAGGGAGTCGATGCCGCGCTGGTGATCGACGTGCTAAAAGGAATAAGTGGATGACTCGAAAAGTACTGCTGCTGAACGGACCCAATCTCAATCTGCTCGGCACGCGCGAGACCGATATTTATGGCACGATCACGCTCGACCTGATCGTGGACAAAGTGACGACACATGGCGCGGCGCACGCGATCGAGGTGCGCGCGGCACAGACCAATCACGAAGGCGGGCTGATCGACCATCTGCACGAGGCGCGCGCCTGGGCGGATGGGGTGATCTTCAACCCCGGCGCCTACACCCACACTTCGATCGCGCTGCGCGACGCCATCGCCGGAGTACAGCTCGCGGTCGTCGAGGTGCACCTCTCCAATATTCACGCGCGCGAGGCGTTCCGACACACCTCGCTGATCGCGCCCGTGTGCATCGGACAGATTTGCGGCTTTGGCTGGCGCGGCTATGTGCTGGCGCTGGACGCCCTGATCGGTCGCTGGAATGCCGGCGATGAGCGCTGACGCCAAAGGCTGACCCCCCTTTTTTGTCTGGATGTACCATAGCCGCTCATACCCGCACACACTACGCTTGCACTGATGAGAAAGTGATCCTGGGATGCCCGACCAACGGATGTACCGTCATATGAACAAAGAGACCGTGCTGGAAGCGATTGCACAACAGGGCGTGCGCTTCGTCACGCTCTGGTTCACCGACATCGCCGGGATCGTCAAGAATGTCATGGTGCCCGCGTCGCGCGTGGAGGGGGTGATCGACAACGGACTGCACTTCGACGGATCGTCGGTCGAGGGCTTTTCGCGGGTCGCAGAGAGTGACATGGTGCTGCAGCCCGATCTGGCGTCGTTCATCGTGCTGCCCTGGCAGCACGATCAGGATCGGACGGCACGCCTGATCTGTTCGGTGCGCACCATCAACGGCGATCCGTTCATCGGCGATCCGCGCAATGCCCTGATGCGCGTGCTGGCGGACGCCGAGGCGCTCGGCTATCGGCTCAAGACCGGTATGGAGCTGGAATTTTTCCTGTTCCGCCGTCACGCCGACAACAGCCTGCAGCCGCTCCAGCCGCTCGATGACGCCAGCTATTTCGATCAATCGGACGACAGCGCCGACCAGGTGCGGCGGCAGATGGTCTCGACGCTGTTGGACATGGGGATGCGGGTGGACTCGGCGCACAACGAGATCGGCGCCGGACAGCACGAGATCGATTTCGATTATGCCGATGCGCTGGTGAGCGCCGATCACGTCCTGACGACGCGCGTTGCGCTGCGCACGGTCGCACAGCGCAACGGGCTGTACTGCACCTTCATGCCGCGTCCGAGCATGGAACAGCCGGGATCGGGGATGCACACCCACCAGAGCCTGCACGATCTCACTACCGACGCCAATGTGTTTGCCGACAGCGGGCATGAATACGGCTTGTCAGAGACGGCACAGTACTTTTTGGCGGGTCAACTGGCACACGCCCGCGCGATGACCGCGATCCTGGCGCCGCTGGTCAACTCGTACAAGCGACTGGCGAACAGCTTCGAGGCGCCCAAATATGTCACCTGGGCGCATGTCAACCGGGCAGGCGAGGCAATGATCCGGGTGCCGCACATCGCGCCAGGCAAAGAAGAACATACGCGCATCGAGATGCGCTGCCCCGACTCCAGCGCCAATCCATATCTGACCTCGGCGGTACTGCTGGCAGCGGGTCTGGACGGCATTCGTCAGCGGATGCCGCTGCCTGAGGCGTTCGAGGGCGCCCTGCTGCGTCAGGATCGGGCGCGGCTGCGCCAGCTCCCTACGCTGCCGACCTCGCTGGACGAGGCGCTGAACGCCATGATGCAGGACGATGTGATCATGGAGGCGCTGGGCGCCTTTATCGGCGATCGCACCATCGCGCTCAAGCAGCGCGAGATCGACTCCTACAACCAGCAAATCACGCCCTGGGAACTGGATTACTATCTGAGCCGTTTCTGAGCCGTGTGTTCACGACGGCGCGACGATATAAGCGTGAATGCGCGCCACAGCGCGTTCAACCTGTTCCGGGGGCAGCACGAACGATAGGCTGCAATTGGACGGATTGCGCGTCATCGCCAGTACATTCAGATCGCGCAGCAGTCCGACTATGCGCGCGGTCGCGCCCCAATCCGCGCCTACGTCCCCACCGACCAGACTGACCACGCCGACGGGCTGCATCAGCCAGATAGTGTCAGCCTCGAGAGTGAGCAGATGGGGTGCCAGGGTCGTTTGCAGCATGTGCAGCGCGTCCGGTCCGGCATAGGTGGGGATGACGAAACAGGCGAACGCGCGCGCGGCGGATTGAGCCGTCAGCACCGCCTCGATCCGTCCCCCGGTCACGGCTGTAAACTGTGTTTCTACGAATGCCGTTACCGCGATCAATGAGCCACTGCGCGCAGCAGTCATCACCAGCCCATCGATGACGGTCACCGCTTTGGCGCCAGACTGGGCGGCGCGTTCGTCGATCAGCGTCCCGCTCGCCTGTGGGTTGAAGACATTCTTGACACGCAGCGGAATCCGTCCGGCTTGCAGCGGCGCGATCATGCGCGTGTGCAGCACCCGCGCGCCGTAAAAGGCGAGCTCGGCGGCTTCCTCGTAGGAGAGGGTCTCGATGACGCGCGCGTCCGCCATGACATGCGGATCGGCGCTCATGATGCCATCGACATCGCTGTAGACCCACACCTCGGCGGCGCCGACGCACGCCGCGATCACCGAAGCGGTATAGTCGCTGCCGCCGCGACCGAGCGTGGTCGGGACGCCCGTCGGCGTAGCGGCGATGAAGCCGGTGATCACCGGGACGATACCGCGTCCCAGCAGCGGTTTGAGCTGTTCGTCGATCCGCGCCTGGGTGAGCGAGAGCAGCGGCGTGGCGCTGCCAAAATGGTCGTCGGTGATCACCAGATCGGTCGCGTCGATCGCCACCGAACGCATGGCACTCTGACGCAGCAGTGCCGCGACGATGCGCGCGGTCAGGCGTTCACCCGTGCCAATGATGCGATCGGTGATTGGATGGGTATTACGTTCGTCTTCCCGTTTACCCGCCTCTTTGCCCAATTGCTGGCAGGCGTCGTGCATGTCGAACAGGATACGGTCGATGTCGGTCTGCAAGGCACTGCGCTCACTGACGCCGAAGGGCAGATCGCCGATCAGCGCGAAATGGCGCGCGCGCAGCGTGGCGACGATACGGCGGTAGCCACGACTGTTGCTCAATAAGGCGAACTGGGCAGCTTCCAGGAGGCGGTCGGTGATGCCATCGAGCGCCGACACCACCAGGATCACCTGATCCCAGCGTTCGACCTCGTGCAGCACGATGCTCAACAACTGCGTCATGCCCGGCGTGATGCCGATGGAGCTGCCGCCGAATTTCATCAGGATCGTTTTCATAGGGTTCGGCACTTTGCGCGTCAGGCGGGATCGCCTATGATAGATTAAGCAAGTGTGTATAAGTGTAATTCATCCGGTTCATGACGGGAACACCATGACTGAACAATTGATCGAACAGATTGCGGCAACAGTCGCAGGGGTACGTTTTCACCGAGTTGGCAAGGTCTACCATTTCGATTACAGCGAATATCCGCAGCTTCAGGTCGGTGATCATGTCATCGTCGAGACAGCGCGCGGACGGCAAATGGGCGAAATTGTCAGTTTCAACGCCGTCGAGAGCGGCGACCAGCAGCACAAACCGATCATGCGTATCGCCACGCCGCGCGATCTGGTACTGAAACATCATTGGGAGCTGCAACAGGACGACGCGATGCGGCGGCTGCGCGAGAAAGTCGATGAATTTGGCGGCTACGACAATATCAAATTCGTGTCGGCGGTCTACAACTATGACGGCACGATGCTGACCTATCTGTATACCACCGAAGACAAGGTAAATCTCAACCGCCTGCACAATGATCTGCGGCGGCAGTTCACCGCGCAGGTCGAGTTTCGTCAGATCGGTCCGCGCGATGTCGCCAAGCTGCTAGGCGGGTTTGGCGCGTGTGGTGAGCTGCGCTGCTGCTCGACCTTTTTGACCGACTTTAGCCCGATCTCGATCAAGATGGCGAAAATGCAGGGCGTCTCGCTCAACCCATCGGAGATCACCGGGATGTGCGGACGACTGCGCTGCTGTCTGGTCTACGAATACGAAAACTATGTCGAGGCACGCAGCAAGCTGCCGAAGAAGAATAAGCGCGTCGGCACGCCACATGGCGAAGGCAAGGTACTGGACGTGCTGCCGCTGCAGGATGCGGTGTTGGTGCAGCTCGAAGAGTCACGGATGATCGTGCCGCGTGCCGAGCTGGTGCCGCTCGATGAACTGGAAGCGCTGGCACGCAAGGCGAAGGCACCCTGCGACAAACACGGCGACGGTCCGTGCGAGTGCGGCGCCAAGCCGGGCAAAGCGGCGACCGCTGACGCGCCGGCTGCCGAGCTGTCCGCTGACGCGCCAGCCGCGTCGCTCGATCAATCAGGCGTTGACCCCGCGCCCGACCGTCCGCCGCGCGCCGAACGGCGCAATCGCACCGATCGTCAGGGCAGGCGCGGCGGACGCGCCAATAAGAAGCCAGGCGATGCAGCGGATTCGACGCCGGGCACCGAGTCGAATGAACCCCCTGCGAACGAGTAGCGCTATCCGTATGGTGACGCCTGTCACGATCCAGTCGATCAAGGAGCGTATGAAGTGACCGCTGTCGATTTTACCGCCCAGGTGGAGGCGCTGCGCGAGACGATGATCGCGCGGCGCCGTGACCTGCATCAACACCCGGAGATCGCTTTTGAAGAAGTGCGTACCGCCGGGATCGTCGCGCGCACGTTGAGCGCGCTGGGACTGGAAGTACGCACAGGGGTCGGCAAGACCGGCGTGGTCGCGCTGTTGGAAGGCGCCAAAGAGGGCCCGACCGTACTGGTGCGCGCCGACATGGACGCGCTGCCGATCCAGGAAGACACAGGCGCGGAGTATGCGTCACAGGCGCCCAATCGGATGCACGCCTGTGGACACGACGGACACACCAGTATCGCGCTGGCGGTTGCGGAAATGCTCAGTGGACAGCGCGACTCGTTGGCGGGGCGTGTGAAATTCGTCTTTCAGCCCGCCGAAGAGATCGGACGCGGCGCCCAGGCGATGGTCGATGATGGCGCCCTGCTCGACCCGCGCCCGGATGTCTCGCTCGGATTGCATTTATTGAACAGCCTGCCTTACGGCACGCTCGGTATCGCCGACGGCGCGGTCATGGCAGGAGCATCGATCTTTCGCGTCAGGATCGTCGGCAAGGGCAGCCATGCCGCCTCCCCCCATCAGGGACTCGACCCAGTGGTGTGTGCAGCGCAGATCATCGGCGCCTTTCAGACGATCGTCAGCCGCAGCCTCGATCCGCTGGAGACGCTGGTGATCTCGGTCACCAAAATCAACGCGGGCGAAGCCTACAACATCATCCCGCAGACAGCGGAGATCGCGGGGACGGTGCGCGCCTTTTCACGTCAGGTGCGTGACCTGGCTTTCGAGCGCATGGCGGCGATCGCCAGCGGTTACGCCGGATCGTTCGGCTGTACCGCTGAACTCAGCTTCGACCATCTCACAATCCCGGTGGTCAACCATGCGCAAACGGCTGCGCGTGTCCGTGCGCAGTTCAGCGGGATCGACGGCGTGACAGCGATCGACCAGACGGCGCGCACGATGGGGTCGGAGGACGTCAGTCTGTTCATGGACGACATTCCGGGCGTGTATTTCTTCGTCGGGGCGCAGGACGAGACGCAGACCGACTACTACGGGCACCATCACCCTCGTTTCACCTTCGACGAGCGCGCTTTGACATTGGGCGCGCACCTGCTGACGAACGCCGTTGCCAGCTACGTCCTGCCGAAGGATTAATCCGATGCCGGACGCGAGTGTCTTTCACTGGCTCGATGGCAACGGTTGGCTGGTCTTCAGCGGCGGTGCCGATGACGATGTGCGCGCGTCGGCATTCAACCGTGCGGCTGCCGACGGTGGCTTGGCGGTGATCGCGCTCGGCGGCGGCGATGAAGCAATACTGGCCGATCTGCAGGACCTGGGGGCACCATCGAGCTATCTGGTCGATCCAACGGCGGACAGCGACGCTGTGCTGCTCGATAAGCTGGGGACTGCCTCGATCGTGGTAGTGACAGGCGCTGACACGATGCGGGCAGCACGGGCAGCATTAGCGGGTGCGCCCATTGAAGGGATTCAGATCGCCTACGATCAGGGCGCGATCGTCCTGATAGAAGGCGCCGCGATCGGCATATTCGGGGGCTGGAGCGTCGAGGAGACGCTGCGCGATGGTCTCGATTGGCTGGAAGGCGTGGCGTTGATGGTACAGGGCAGCGACGATTCGGTCGCCCGCGAGCTGCTGCTGACCACGCCCAACGCGATCGTCGTCGCTGTCGAGCCGGGCAGCGCGATCGCATTCGCGGCGGATGGCGTCGTGGAGACATGGGGCGAACGGGAAGTGGTCGTGCGTCTGGGCAGTGGTTTTGCCAGCGATTGAATTATTGGAGCGGTTCGGTTTACTCGGACGCATGATCATGCGTCACACCTTCACGAAGGATCAGCCATGCCAGCAACGATATTGATCGGGGCACAGTGGGGCGACGAAGGCAAGGGACGGGTGGCGGATTGGCTCGCCGCCGAATCCGATGTGGTCGCACGCTACGCCGGGGGAGACAACGCCGGACACACCATATATGTACAGGGACAGGTCTACAAGCTGCATCTGATCCCGTCAGGAATCCTGCACAGCCACGTCACCTGTATCTTAGGGAACGGCATGGTGATCAATCCGATCAACCTGATGAAAGAGATTCAATCGCTTCAGCAGGCTGGTGTCACGGTGAACCCGGACAATTTGCAGGTGAGCGCGCGCGCGCATCTGATCACGCCGGGACATGTCGCGCTCGATGCTGCTGCCGAAGCCGATCGCGGTGCCGACAAGATCGGCACGACCCTGCGCGGGATCGGACCCGCCTACATGGACAAGACCGGACGCAGCGGCATTCGCGCCGGAACCATGCTCGATGTCGAGGTCTATGCACAGGAATTGGAACATCATCTGTTGTGCGTCAATGAAGGGCTAAAATCGCGCGGGGCGTCTATCGATGTCGAGCAGCAGGGTGCCGCCAGTGTCGCGGCGGCGCATTTCCTGCGTCCGTACATCAAAGACACCAGCCGCACGCTCAACGAAAAGCTGCGCGCTGGCGCGCGTATCCTGTGCGAGGGCGCCCAGGGGACATTCCTGGATGTCGATCACGGCGACTATCCCTTCGTGACCAGCTCGTCTCCGACGGTCGGCGGCGCGCTCACCGGGCTGGGGATCGGCGCGCTGTCAGTCGATCGGGTGATCGGCGTGGCAAAAGCCTTCAGCACGCGCGTGGGCGCCGGTCCGATGCCGACCGAGATGGATGAGGCGCTGTCGTCACGGCTGCGCGGTACAGGTGAAAACTTCTGGGACGAATTTGGCACCACCACCCGCCGTCCGCGTCGGTGCGGCTGGCTCGATCTGGTCACGCTGCGTTATGCGACGATGATCAATGGTTTCAGCGAGCTGGTGCTGACCAAGCTCGATGTCCTGAGCGGGTTCGAGTCGCTGCAACTGGCGACCGCCTATCGCATCGACGACACCGAGGTCGATCATATCCCGGTCAGCACCTTCGAGATGCTGCGGGCACAGCCGATCTACGAGACGGTGCCGGGCTGGTCGGAGGCGATCGACGCGGTACGCACCTGGTCGGATCTGCCCCAGGCGGCACAGCATTACATCGACCGCATCAGCACACTGGTCGGCGTGCCGATCCGCACAGTCAGCGTCGGACCGGAACGCGATCAACTGGTACATCGATAAATACAGCGATCGCCAGGTTTACAGGTGTTTACCAGTGTTTACAGATGTCTACAGATGAATGAAGCGCGTCAGGGCGTCCTCAGGGATGCCCTGGTAGGCGCGCGCGGCGTCCTCGGCGGAGTCTGCGTTCAATCCGTCGTAGACGATCCCCTGCACGGCGTGCGCGACGGCGGCGGGGTCGTATTCGCCGGGATAGAGGACGTTGCGCCCGACCATGACGCCGCGCACATTGGCGCTGGCGCGCATCCCCGCCGCGATATCATGGTAGCTGTCACGCGGGTCTTCCTGTGATATGCCACCCAGCAGCAGGATCGGCAGCGTGGTCGCGCCCGCCACCCGCTCGAATCCGTCGCAGTATGGCAGCTTGAGCCACATATACCGTGACGAGTCGCCTAAAGCCGCGCAAATACCGACGAGGCGAGTCAGGCTGTCCGCATCATTGTCCTGCACCACTTCTTTTGCAACGCGGCGCACATGCAGCGGCTCGACGAAGGACGCGAGATGATTTTCGTTCAGTTTGGTCACAGCGCGCCCGCAGTAGGCGAGCGTGCGTAAGGTGCGCTCGTCGGCAGCGTCGAAACGTACCAGCATTTTGCCCCCATTCAGCCCAGACCGACGGATCGAGTCGGCGGTATACGCCCCGAAACGATCGTCGATCTCCCCGGTGAAGCCGGTGACGCCGCCGCGCTGCATACAGCCAATCAGCACACGCCCATCGAGAAACGAGGCGCCGCCAGCGCGCTTGAACAGGTGATCGAGGATCATCAATTCATCGATCACGTCAGGCGTACCCATCACGCCGTCAAAGGCGGTGCCGAGCAAAATACGCACGATCCGCGCCAGATAATCACGTCGATCACCCATCCTGAGCGACTCCCCTCCTACCGCGATCACCCCCCGCCCTGGGTGATCCGCCGCCAGGATAGTCAGCTTTCCACTCGGCGCCAGGTCACGCCGCTGCACCCGATCGAACGCGATCTGTTCGAGCTGGCGCGGATCGGCGACTCGCACATCAGTGATGCGATCGAAAAGCGCGCGCGGCAAAAAAGTGTCGAGATTGAATCCGGTCGGCATGGCGATCTCATTTCATCCCGGTGGTGGCGATCCCGGTGGTGATGTAGCGCTGCAAAACCGCAAACACCAGGGTAATTGGCAGCAGCGTCAGCACGGTCATCGCCAGGATCAGATTCCACTGCACCTGTAGATCGCCCTTGAACGAATTCAGCCCAACCTGCAGTGTGAATAATTCACTACGACTCAAGACCACCAGGGGCCACAAAAAGTCGTTCCAACGCCACATCACCGAAAAGATGGTCAGGACTGCCAGCGCCGGAAGCGAAAGCGGCAAAATGATCTGCAAATAGATGCGCCACTCGCTGGCGCCATCGATACGCGCCGACTCGATCAATTCGTCGGGAATGGTGAGCATATATTGACGCAGCAGAAACACCCCGGTCGGTGTCGCGGCGCCGGGCACGATCACGCCCAGGAGATTGTTGTTCCAGCCGATCTCGGTGATGACCAGGAAGATCGGTATCAGGATCACCGACAGCGGCACCAGCAGCGTCCCGATGGTCACGAACAGGACGGTGTCGCGTCCGCGAAACTGGTATTTGCTCAGGGCAAACGCCGCCATACTGTTGAAAAACAGCGTCAAAAATGTCGCTGCGATCGTGACGATCAGACTGTTGCCCAGGTACGTCCAGAAATTGAAGCGCTGCACGCCGTCGGTGTAATTGGAAAAGTCGAAATAGATCATCTCGACGGGGGAACGCGCGTTGATGTTGACCGGGATGATCGTTTCTGGGTCTGCCGGATCGATCATCTGCGCCTCGATGCCAATACGCCGCACCTGTGCCAGTCGTCGGGTGCTGCCATCAGGCATGGGCACATCGTAGAGTGCCAGCGGATCATCGAAACCGGGCACTACTATCGTTTCCTGCTGATACGGGAGCAAGCGTGGTGGAAACCGCACTAATTCAGCCGGGGTCTTGAACGACGACAGGATCAGCCAGATCACCGGTCCAAACATCAGGCAGGTGCCGAGCAGCAGATAGGCGTAGGTGAGCCAGTCGGAGGTGTTGAGCGCGCGTTTACCGCGAGTCAGCGTCAAAAAACGGAGGACGGTCGCCATGTGCTGAAGTCCTAATGCTCAGGTGATCTCGCTGCGCCGACCGAGGCGAAGCTGAATCGCGGTCAAGACCAACAAGAACAGCGCCATCACCAGCGATGCCGCCGCCGCCAGACCGTATTCTTTGGTCTGGTTGGCAAATCCGGTCGTGTAGACATACTGCACCATGTACACCGTCGCTGTGCCCGGTCCGCCCCCGGTGAAAGAGAACACCTGATCGAACACCTGTACCGCGCGAATCAGCGACAGCACCAGCACCACGAACATCGTCGGCATCAGCAGCGGCAGCGTGATCCCCCAGAATGACTGCCACGCGCTGGCACCATCGATATTGGCGGCTTCATAAAATTCCGACGGGATCGCCTGCAATCCAGCCAGTAAGATCAGCGTGAAAAAGCCCATTTGTGCCCACACGCTGATGATGACCACCCACGCCTGCCCCCATCCGGCACTCAACAGGAATGGCACCCGCTCGCCGCCAAGCGCGACGATGATGCCGTTGAGGAGTCCATCCTGTTGCAGTATCCAGCGCCAGATCAGTGCCACTACCACTGGAGACAAGAGGACAGGATAAAAAAAGACGCTGCGAAAAAATCCGCGTCCGCGAATGTTACGGTTGAGCGCCAGCGCTGTCACCAGTGAGAACAGCACCAGCAGTGTCACCTGTGCCAGCACATATCCGCCTGTATTCATGACGGCGCGCCAGAACAAATCTTCACGGCAGGAATTGGGGTCGAGAAAGTTGCCGCAGGTAAAAAGGGTGGTCAGGTTGTCGAGACCCACAAACGGACGGTTCTCAAGAAATAACTGCGTGCCACCTGTGAACGCATAATAAAAATTCAGCAGCATCGGCAAAATAATGAAAATACCGAAAATGACCAGGTTTGGCATGATAAAGACATATGCCATTCCCTTGACACCCAGGCGATTTTGCAAGGGCTGCATGATCAGGTCAAACGCACTGATGATCAGGCGAAACAACCACCCCATGACCGAAGTGACGGGAAAAAGAAGTGTTTTTACCATCGTGGTCTCCAGGGAATTTTCAATAAAAATAAGGGCGCAGCCACGCTCCAGGCTGGCTGCGCCCCATCGACAGAAATAGTTTAGCTGACTGCCGCCGCCGCCAGCGCGTCATCCACATCCTGTTGGATGCGGGCGATCGCGTCGTCGAGGCTGAGTTCCCCGGTCAGGACCTGAGTCAGGCGGTCGCGCACCGGATTGTTGATGGCGAACGCGCGTCCGCCAAATTGCAGCTCATACGCTTGCTCGCTCAGTTTCGGCACTTCAGACGCAAAGGTGGTCAAGGCGGCTTTTGCCGACTCGTCCTCGGTGACAAAATTGATCTCACCTAAGCCGAGGTGCGCCGGGATGAAGAGCGTCTTTTCCGTGAACTCACGGGCGTTATCTGGCTGCACCAGATAATCCATGACACGCGCCACTTCTTCAGGGTGTTCGGTCTGCGCAAAGGCGACCATCATCGTACCGCCGGGCATTCCGGTGCTGCCACCGTCGCCCGTCGGGTTCGGCACAGCCGACCAATCGAAGGTATCGCCGATCTTGCCAGCAAAGTTACCGATCTGCCAGCTGCCACTCATATACATCACGAGCTGACCGTTGGTGAAGAAGTCGGCGGCGGCGGCGTAGCTGCCACCCGATCCGACCCACACTTCAGCCGGGGTGATGCCGTCGGTGTGCCAGCCAACCAATTGCTCCGCCATCGTGCGGAATCCAGGCGTGTCGATGGTGATGCTGCCATCTTCGTTGAACAGCATACCACCTTCGCTGAACATGGGACCTGCGAAACGGTGACCGCTGCGATCGATGGCAACGGCATAAGGAGTCTCGGTCGCTTCCGCGACCTCACGCGCCGCCGCCGTCCATTCCGCCCAGCTCACCGCGTCGCTGCTGTCGCTGGGCACTTCGACGCCCGCCTGCTCGAACAGCGTGCGATTGATGAAAGGACCCGTCACAGTGAACTGATTCGGGAAGCCGTATATGGCATCGGCATCTTCTTCACCCGATTGCAGCGCGCCTAATACCGCCCCGTCAAAGCTCGACTCCCACAGTGCTGCATCTGCCACCAGCGGACGCAGATCGAGGTAATAGCCCTTGTAGGCGTCGAAATTGGTGACGCGCGCCATGTCGGGACCTTCACCCGCTTCTACTTGCAGGGGGAGCTGATCGAGGACGGCTTGATAGGCAACGATGTCGATCACGACCTTGATGTCGGGGTTTTCCGCCTCGAAGCGATCAAGGATTTCACGCAGCACCGCGCTCTCGTTACCGTCGTCGTACCAGGTGATGCGCAGCTCGACTGGGGTGTCCTGCGCCATGACTGTCGTCCCCAACGCCGCTACCAGCATCAGCGCCAGGATCATCAAAAATTTCTTCACAACTTTCCTCCAGGACTATACGATATAGAATGTCGATTAACTGACCAATAGTTTATGGCGATGCGAAGAAACGAATCGCAGTGATGTAGTGATTGTCATCCTTCACCGCGCATAAACGACTCGCGGATTAATTGTATCGCGTTTTGTTCATCTGCGGTCAAGTACGACCAAAAACCATCTGGCACGACGACTTTGCCCGCCTCGGCTTCGCTGTAGCGCCGCAGCCAGGCGAAAAAAGCGTCATTGCCCAGGATGGATCGCATCTGATGCAGCATTTCCGCGCCGCGCAGATACACCGCATTGATGTAGTCGCGCACTGTGGCAAATTCGTAGACAGTGCTGTCCACGCGCCGTCCGCTGTAGCCCGCCGGGACGAACATTCTGACGCGAAAGTTCCACCACCAGTCGGTCAGGTCCGGGTAGAACTGCTCGTAAAAGACATACTCGCTGTAGGTCGCCAGCGCTTCGTCGAGCCAGGGGGAGAGCGCCTGATCGCTGCCGACGCGCGCATACCACCACTGATGCGCCACCTCATGCACCGTAATGATCGTCAGATACGACTCCGCCGTGCCAGGATTGGTGCGGAACCACTGATCGCCGACAAAGACCAACCCGCTGAATTCCATGCCATCGGGAAAGTCACCCTGCACGACCACAAAGCGATCGGTGCTGTAGTCCGCATAAAGATCGGCATACAGGGTGAGACTCTGCATCGCGGCGGCGAGTGCCTGTTCCGCCCCATCGACACGACCGACGGGAGTTTCGACGATCGCATTGTCAAAGCTGTAGACCTCGACCGCTACGCCCGTCGTGGTGAATGCCTGAAGCTGGCGGAAGAAAGGGCTGAGGCTGAGCGCCAGATCACGGCTGGACTCAACCTGGATCTGCCAGCTCGTGTCGTCAAGCGTCGTCACCGCACCCGGCGCAGCGAGGATCAGCGAATCAGGCGCGCCACTGACGGTGAGTGTGACCTCCCAATCGGCGGCGGCGGCGGTGATCTGTTCGCCAATGACGGTCACGTCGTAGGCAGCCCATTGGTCATCGCGCCGATGCGCCAGCGTGATCAGCGCATGTCCAAGATTGACCTGGCGATTGCTATAGCCAAAGTACCCGCTCAGTCCGCTGACGCCGCCGCCGATCGGCGGCAGCGTCAGCGCGTAGCTGAAGGTCATCTCGACCGGACACCCTGGCTCCAGCGGCTCGACCAGATCGACTGTCAGCCGCCGTCCTACGACCTCGACCGCCTCGATCTCGACGCTGGCGACGGCGCCACGCAGCACAAAAGCACCGGGCAGTCGATTTGGCTCGACATTGAAGGCAATCGTATCGATCGCGCCATCGAAGGGGTTGATCAACCTGATCGTCTGACGCACATCAGCGCGCTTATCGGCATAGTCGAGGGCGATTTCGGCACTGTGCTGAACCTGCATAGCGGCATCATCGGTACAGGTTGCGCTTATTGTGTCGGTAAAAATCGGCGTCGGATCGAGCGGGCGTGTCGGTGCGTCCTGCAAATTGCGCATCGTCGGAGCGATCAGACTGGCTTGGGTGATGCGAACGCCCGTCGAAGTGGGTTGTGACAGTGCATCGGGCGGCGCGAGGTTACACGAAGCGAGCAGTACGCCCACCAGCAGACCGCGTGAAAAACGAAAGATCGTCAACATGAATGCTTTGGGTTCCTCACTGCGGCTGGCAACTTCACACTCGTTCCATGCGTACACGACACGTACACGATATGCACAGGACGACTGGGCGTCGAAAAGACCTTAACACGGCACCGCAAATTATGCTATGCTTTAAGGATGCTCACCGCTCTCTCATATTTTTCCCCCGTTGACGATGGAGGTATCGATTGAAGAAGCACCCCTACTCTGAATCGCTGTTTGGTCTGATTCAACTGACACGGTGGAAGGAATACGTCCCTTTCGTAATTCCGCTGACCGTCGTTGGTGCGCTGCTCGCCTCGCGCCCGCACGGGATTGATCTGGACTGGCGTTTGGTCGCTGTGACACTGGCGAATATCCTCGCCGTCGCCTACGCCTTCATGATCAATGACATCGAGGACGCCCCCGACGACGCCCGCGACCCGGCACGCGCCGCACGCAATCCGGTCACCAGCGGGCGCGTGAGTATCCGCATGGGCTACGCAGCCTGTCGCCTGGTCGCGGCGCTGACGCTGGCGCTGTACGCATTTGGCGGTTTCTGGGTGCTGGTCATCGGGATCGGCACGGTGCTGCTGTCGCACCTGTACTCGTGGCGCCCGGTGCGTCTGAAAGCCTGGCCTGTAACCGATGTGGTATCGCATTCGCTGATGCTGAGCGGGCTGTTGATCCTGGCAGGTTATTTCCTGTATGACGCCACGCCAGGGATCGTGTGGTTCGTCGCGGGCGGTGTGACGCTGATCTCTGTCTACGGACAGCTCTACAATCAACTGCGCGATTACGATATGGACGTGGCTGCCGGGCTGAACAACACGGCGATCATTCTGGGCGAAGCCAATACCCGGCGCGCGATGTATCTCTCGATCGGATTGGCGTTTACCTGTCTGCTGGCGGCGATTGTACAGGGCGCGTTCCCATTGTGGCTCGGCTTGGTCGTGCTGATCAGTGTGCCTGTGAGTATGCTGTTCCGCACGGGCAACGACATGCGCGGCGGTGTGGTCGTGGATGCCAGCGGCACCATGCAATTCCAGACGCTGATCATTTTCAACGTGATCATGGCAGCATGGCTGGTCGAATCGATTTACGTTCAGACCTTCCTGGGATGATGCGCAGCGCGTGAATGACATACACGGGATTCTCTTCAACGCGCACATTCTGTTTTCGGTGTTTCTGGGCGTGTGGGCGGCGGTGATGGCGGGGCGCAATCAACCGATCTCCGGCAATTTCTGGGGAGCGGTCGCCACCATCACGGTGCTTGCAGTGCTGGTGCTGCTGCTGGGGGTGATTATGACGCTGACGGGGCTGCGTCCCCAGCGGATTGTGACTTACTACCTCTACATTGCGTGGTTGGTGATCATACAACCGGGGTTGTTCACACTGCTGCGCGGACGCGACGATCGCAGCGCCGCGATCGCATTTTCGCTGCTGAGTTTTTTCAACGCCACCACCTCGATCAGCATGGTACAGCGCGACATCATCGGTCCGTGGCTGCCGGATGTGTTTTGAGCGACGATGACAGCTCGGCGTGTCCTGATCGCTGTGTGCAGTATCCTGTTCGCGCTGACAGGCTGCGAGGCGCCGCCGACCCCGCTGCCCGCCGCGCTCGTCCCCACGCCGACCGCCGCCTTGCAGTCTGCAGATGCCGGTCTGGGCGCGCGTTTTCGGGTGGGTCTGTCGCCTGAAGCGCGCGCATTTTTTGGTGATGCGCTCTCGCCGGAACGAGTCGAAATCGGCGTCGATGGGGCAGAATTCCCGACATTGGAACGCTATGACCTGATCGTCGCCTTTGGTCGCGCCGATGGATGGCAGCGTGCGCCGGACTCGATCACGCTGTCACTGTCCCTACAGGTCGATCAGCCGCCGCTCGATGATCCAGTGATCCGCGAGGCGGTGTCGCGCCTGTTCGAGCCAGACGGGATCGCGGTAGTGTTGTCTCACTTAGACGCGACCGCGATAGACTCGGACAACCCTGCTCTGATTGAGCAACCGCAAGCCATGCGCGCACTGTTGGCAAACGCGGGCTATCCTGATGGCGTGGCGCTGACGGTCGGCGGATCAGCACCAGGACTCGACAGCGTGATCGCCTGGGCGCGCGCCTATGGACTCGATCTGCGCCGCACATTTCTGAACAACGAACCGTCTCATCTGCAATGGATCGGTCAGCGGACGGGCAGCGACAGCACAGCCGCCCAGACCGAAATTGCGCTTGTGACGGTGCCGATCCGTTATCAGGTACGGGAAGGGTTGACCGTCACCTTTGCCGACAATGGTCTGCCACTCCCCGCAGCCATCCCATGAAGATGCCAACGCAGATCGACCCCACGCGGATCAGCGATCTGTTGGGCAGTTGGACGGCGCGCCTGATCGACCTGGTGACATCACAGGCACAATTGAGCGGATTGTCCGTTTTCATCGTCGGCGGGGTCGTGCGTGACCTGTTACTCGCACGTCCCAATTACGATCTCGACTTTGCGATCGAAGGCGATGCAATCACTTTTGCCGACTCGCTGGCGACGCAGTTCGGCGGCAGTGTGACGCGCTATCCACCATTCGGCACGGCAAAATGGCTGCTCGACATCAATGCGCTGCCTTTGGGGGCGGATGCGCCCGACGTACCGATCGCCCATCTCGATTTTGCCATGACCCGCACTGAATATTACACCCATCCGGGGGCGCTTCCGCGTGTGCAGTCCGCCGGGATCACGTCCGACCTGGCACGGCGCGACTTCACCATCAACACGCTGGCGTTTCAGGTCAGCCCGACTTATGGCGCCCTGCTCGATCCGTTTGGCGGCGCTGACGATGTACGCGCGGGCATCGTGCGTGTGCTGCATGATCGCAGCTTCATCGACGACCCGACGCGCATCGTGCGTGCTGTCCGTTTCGAGAGCCGTCTCGGTTTTCAGATCGAGACGCACACGCGCACGCTTATGGATGCTGCGCGTGTGCGCATCAGCCAGGTCACGGGCGAGCGACTACGTAATGAATTGTCGCTCATGTTGGGCGAACCTGATCCGGCGGGTGCGTTTCTGTCGATGCAGAAACGCGGGTTTCTGAACGCGATCCATCCAGCATGGCGCGTCGATGAGGCACTCGACCGTCAGTTGACTGCGATCGGCACCATCACGAGCCGACCGGGTCGAATGGCTGGTGCCGCGCCAATCGACCCGGTCGATGCGATGTGGGTGGCGATCCTATCCACGCTGCCTCTGCCCGATTTACGCGCAGTCGGCGAACGACTGTTATTCTCCAAAGCCGTCATCGCAACAGCGGAAAGCCTGCATCATCTGCGTGCCGATCTGCCCCTGCTGCGTGATCGCGCTGCCCCGGACAGTGTGTTCACGGCGCGCCTCGACAATGTGCCAGAACTGGCATTGGTTTGCGCCTGGGCGCTCTTCGATGACACGATGATTCAAGAACGGATCAGCCACTTTTTCACCACCTGGCGCACGCTGCGACCGATCGCCAACGGCGATACGCTGCGGGCGATGGGATTGCGTCCGGGACGCTGTTTCAGTGTGATCCTGGATCGGCTGCGCGCCGCCTGGATTGACGGCATCATCGTGAGTGCTGCCGATGAAACGCAGCTGATTGAGACTTTGATCGCTGCTGGCGTGTGTGATGAATAAAATGAAGTCAGCATCTGTCCTGGCGTAATATAGTACGAAAGTACACCCCAACCCCATGATAATTATTCAAATAGGGTTGCGTCCGCTTCTAGTTGCGCTACAATGACGAATTATTGCAACAAATCACGACTCTCCAGAGGCTTGTAATTCTATGGCAACTCCACAAGATGCGGTGCGCTTGATTCGTTGGACAGGGGGACAGCATCCCACCCTGTCGAACATCACCCGGCAAATGCAGCGCGAAGGCTTGCGTCCTTACGCCTGGGAAAACACCCCCAACCAACGTTATGCCGTGCGCAGTCATGGCTTTGCCAAGATCATGTACGTGGTTGAAGGCACGCTTGAAGTGACCTTCCCTGACAGCAATCAGCGCGTGAAAATGCGCGCGGGTGATCGGATCGAAATCCCGGCAGGTGTGTGTCACAGCACGACCGTCGGTATCAACGGCGCGCACTGTGTCGAAGCATCCGCACAGCGCCCCCAAACGTCTCCTCAACTCCCTTGATAGTGCGTCAACAGATTGGCAGGACACCGCAGCTCAACCGCGCGTTCTGGTCGTTTGCCATCATCGGAGCCGCGCGTCATCCGCTGATCTGGTCCTATGACGAGCTGCTCATGCTGCCCCACAGGCACGTGCGCGCCCCGATCTGGTGTACCAGCGAATCAATGATCGCGCCCTCGCCAGCGAACGAGTCCACCTGGACGGGTGTTCCGCTGACGCTGCTGCTGCATAACACCGCGCTCACTGCGACGGCGCAGTTCGCCCGCATCCACAGCGCCGACGGCTACGTCACGGTGCTGCCCCGCGCCGCGCTCGACCGCGCCGTGATCGCCACCGCCAAAGATGATAACCCCCTTTCCATAGCGGATGGTTTCCCTGCGCGCCTGATCGTGCCTGGAACTGTCGGCTACAAACACGCCAAATGGATCGAGCGCATCGAGCTGACCGATGACCCATCCGGCGGCGTCTGGGAGTCACGCGGCGGACAGATCGACGCACCGCTCCACAATGCCGCACGGGTGACACGAGTCAGTTTCAAGGATGACCGCTTTCAAATCGAGGGTAAGCTGCTGTGGCAGGGCAATCGTCGTCCCATGCTCACGGTCATGATTGATGGTATAGAATCCGGATCGCTCGCAGTCACGGCGCTGCATCGCAGCTATGACGGCGATCTGAATCGTGGAACGTGGCATACCGTATGGCAACCGCCCCATCGCGGCAAATTCACGCTGCATGTCTGGATCGACAAAGTTAAAGCGCAATCCTGTCCATCCACCCTCTTGGAGGCGACTTGAATGACGCTTTCGCGGCGGCAATTCCTCGCTGCTATGGGAGTCGGCGTCACCTCATGGCTGACGCCTTTATCACTGACTGCCCGGCAATCTACCTATTCGAGCGAGAACCAGTCTGCGTCATCGTCGCGGCGTGTTGCGCTCATCAGCGCCTACGTCGTGCTGCGTACCTGGGCGCACGACGACGCGAGCGCGCGCGCCCGCCTGTCTCAGGATACGGTGCTGTACGTCACCGACCGACTCACGACTCACGACGGTGATTGGATTGCCGTAAGCGATGATCACGGACTGACGGGTTGGTCGCGCGCCAGCGTATGGCGACCGATCGAGATTATTTAGCCTCGTCTTCAGGCAGACTTGCGCTATGCTAGGTACAATTGCCGTCTAGTGAATGTGGCTGATCCACAATGATGAACCCCTCGCTTTTCCTGGCGTTAATCGCCGGATTCGTCTCATTCTTATCGCCCTGTGTGCTGCCGCTGGTGCCTGCCTATATCGGCTATATGGGCGGTCGTGTCACGCTCACGGTCGCCGCCCAGTCCGCCGGGGGCGTGCTGGCTCTGTCGCGTCCTACATTGGGCGCACGCTTCAGCACGCTGCTGCACAGCCTGGCATTCGTGCTGGGATTCACGCTGGTATTCGTCACGATCGGGCTGCTCAGTACCGCATTCGTACAGGTGATCGGTCGGCAGAATATCAGCGCGATCACCGATGTCATCGGTCGCGCAGGCGGCGTGGTGATCATCCTGTTCGGGCTGCACCTGATGGGCGTGATTCCGGCGCTGTTCCGCTGGCTGCTGGCGCGACCATCTTCCCTTAACAGTCCCATGATTGGAGTCGGTGGGCTGGTACTGGTCGCGCTGCTCACGACCTGGGTATTCAACGATTGGCTGCTCGCCGTGCCTGTGACCGCCGGGCTGATGCTGTGGCTCGCGATCGCAGGCGCGTTCCGCACACCTGTTGCATTCTGGACGCGCGTGATCACCGGACTGCAAGCACGCTATTACGCCGACACACGCCGCCAGATGATCGCCGGGGGTCAACAAAGCTATCTCGGATCGCTGACGATGGGCGTGGTATTTTCGGCGGGTTGGACGCCGTGCATCGGGCCGATCTACGGCGCGATCCTGACGATGGCGGCATCCGGCGGCGATGTCGGACAAGCGGGCGCGCTGCTCACGGCATACTCGCTCGGTTTGGGTATCCCCTTCGTGCTGGCTGCCCTGCTGCTGGATGGTGCTGGTCGGCTGCTGCGAGGCTTGCAGCGGCATCTGCGCACGATCGAGTTCGCGGCGGGCGTGTTTCTGGTGGTGATTGGCATATCGGTCGCCAGCGGAAGATTGCAGAGCCTGAGCCAGAACTTCGCCGTGCAGTTCGCGGATTTTTCGTATCAGCTCGAAGCCTGTACTATCGACCTCTACGACGGCAAAATCGACCTCGGTGGATTGCCTGGCTGTATCAGTGAAGACCCCGCAGCGCCCTCGTGAGCGCTGCGCGTGCCTTATATCGTGCGGTGGCAATCGCCTTTTGGCTGAGCGCGGCGGCGATCATGCTGTGGGCGGGACTGCCTGACCGGGCACGCTATACAGGTGTGCTGCGCGCCGACGGTCTGCGCGTCGCGCCGGAGGTCGGCGCCCTGGCACCGCCCTTTCGTGCGTCCACGCTCGATGGCGACTTTACGCTCACCACCCCGCCGCTCCAGAGGATCGTCCTGAATTTCTGGGCGACCTGGTGCATCCCGTGCGCAGTCGAAATGCCGGAGCTGCAACGTCTGCACGAGACCGACCCGGAGGTGCGTGTGGTGGGCGTCAATTTAGGCGAGTCGCCCGAACAGGTGGCAGCCTGGGCGGTTGCTTATAAAATCACCTTTCCGCTCGCCCTGGACACCGACGGGCAAATCGCGCGCCTGTATGCACTGCGCGGACAGCCGACCACCACCATTATCGCACCATCTGGCATCATCCATGCGATCTTCTACGGTGCGACCGACGAGGCGTCACTGCGTCGCTCGCTGGCGGCCCTCGACCGCACCCAGCCATAAACAATTTCATCTGCGCGTGCCTGCACTCAGAAAGTGAAGACCATGCAACCCTCCCCTTCTCGCAACACATTGGCGGTGCGCCTGAATGTCGGAGTGCTGCGCTTCGCGCGGCACTGGCTGCGTATCTTCCTGATCGTACTCGGCGCCTATGCCGCGCTTCCCTGGGTGGCGCCGACGTTGATGCAGCTCGGTCTCGAAGCGCCGGCGCGCGCGCTCTACTTCGCCTATGGACCCTTCTGTCATCAATTCGCCTTTCGATCGTTCTTCCTGTTCGGTGATCAAGCCGCCTATCCGCGCGCGATCGCTAACAGCACATTTGTTCCGTATGAAAGTTATATCGACGACTCGCCGCTGTTCGACGAAGCGCTGAAGAACTGGATCGGACGTCCCGCCAGCCGCTATGACACGATCGAGGCATTCGATCCGTCGGTCTGGACATTCGATCTGCAATTCGCCTCGCGTGACTTCTTTGGCACGCCAGAAATGGGCTACAAGACCGCCTTGTGCCAGCGTGATGTCGCGCTCTACGGCGCGCTGTTCTTAGGGGGGCTGGTGTACAGCTTTCCGGCGATACGACGGCGGCTGCGTCCGGTGCCATTGTGGTTGTATGTCGTGGCGGGGGTCGCGCCGATCGGACTGGACGGCTTCAGCCAGTTGTTGGGCTATCTGCCATTACCGCCCTGGGCACCGCGCGAGACCACGCCGATCTTCCGCGTGCTGACAGGGGCGATTTTCGGGTTGATGACCGCATGGCTGGCATTTCCGTATCTGGAGCAGTCGTTTCAGGCGACGCGCGCCGAGATCGAGGACAAGCTGCGACGGGCGGGGGTGAATTTCTAAGGCGTCTGCTGACCCAAAGTGCGGTCGCGCGCACGATATTACGAGTTCATTCGACTGATGGTGCGAATCCTCGCAAAACCGTTTGAACAACGTCAGCATATGCCTACCTAAATCGCACGTTCCGCCGACCACGACGCCGGACTACCTGCAAAGCTGCCAGGCGTTGTGTGCCGGAGATTACGAATTCGCCAAAGCCTTCGCAGAGATGAAGTTTGCCGATTGATCGGCGTGGCGTGCGCGATCGTTTCTGTATGACATACTCCCAAGCCTAAAGGCTTGGGCTTCTCCCATCAGGCAACGCTGCCCCTGCGAGCAGGGGTCTTACCGCGTCTACGGGTTTGTTCGCCGACGCCCCGGCGTGTTCCACACCTTCAACTGCA